>Ga0255360_1000281_pt1 | contig 12958 bp, 13 predicted proteins | sample GFST50metaG_FD_186004 | JGI IMG/M metagenome (GOLD analysis project Ga0255360, IMG submission 186004) | Peat soil microbial communities from Stordalen Mire, Sweden - G.F.S.T50 | ecosystem: Environmental > Terrestrial > Soil > Wetlands > Peat | place: Sweden: Norrbotten County, Stordalen Mire... | reverse complement strand
ACTAATGTTCAAGATAAAAATGTATTTAATACAGTTAGAATATCAAATGTAACAAAAGAAGATTTAAAAATAAGTTTGAAGACAGATACAGTTCCAGTAATAAGTCTTAATTCAAATGAACTTATAACTAAGAAGGAAATTGAAAAGGTAAAAGTTGTAAATGGCGAGTTTGTGCAAGATAATATATTTTCAAAGGTAGCAGTAATAGAAAGACATAAGGCAACTGGAAACGTAGGGCTTGGCATTGTTAAAAACTTTAATATAAAAGGTGGTGCCATAGCAAGCACTGTAGCTCACGACTCACATAACCTTATTGTAATAGGAGATAACGATAGAGATATGCTTATTGCAATAGAAGAATTAAAAAAGGCAAATGGTGGTTATACAGTTGTAAATAATGGAGAAGTAAAAGGTACACTTGAACTTCCAATAGCAGGGCTTATGAGTGATAAGTCTTCTGAATATGTAATGGAGACTCTAAACAAAATGCTAAAAGAAGCAAGAAAATTAGGAATTAATGAGAATATAGATCCTTTTATTACATTATCCTTTATTGCACTTCCTGTGATACCAGAAATAAGAATTACAGATCAAGGGTTATTTGATGTGACAAAGTTTGAATTTATAAAATATTAAGGCATATGAAAAAATAACTGGTCAGTATGTTCTAAAATCAATTGAATTTTTATGCTTATTGAAATAGAATAAAGAATAGTAGAAAAATTTTTAAAATGAGGTGTAAGGATTGAATAGTATTGCAGGAAGTGGATGTGAATTAATAACTCCATTGTGTGATATAAAGCCAGTGGAAGAAATAGAGAGAAGTATTATAAAAAAATATAGAAAAAAAACTTGGACAAAGTTTATTAAAGCCATAAAAGCCTTTAACTTAGTTGAAGAAGGGGATAAAATTGCAGTAGCTATTTCTGGGGGAAAGGATAGTCTTTTGATGGCAAAAATGTTCCAAGAATTAAAGAGACATCCTCAAATAAATTTTGAACTAGAATTTATTGCAATGGATCCAGGTTTTCATGAAAGCAATAGAGAATTATTGCTAAATAATTGTGAATATTTAAATATACCAGTAAAATTATTCGAATCTGGAATTTTTGAAATTGTAGAAAAAATCTCAAAGGACTATCCCTGCTATATGTGTGCAAGAATGCGAAGAGGTTCCTTATATAATAAAGCAAAGGAACTAGGATGCAATAAACTTGCACTTGGACATCATTTTAATGATGTTATTGAAACTACTATGCTTAACGTGCTTTATTCAGGAAATTTTAAAACTATGAAACCAAAGCTTAAAGCCAAAAATTTTCAAGGATTAGAACTTATAAGACCGCTATATTACATAGAAGAAGAGGATATTAAAAGATTTGTTAAGAATAATGGATTGTCTACAATGAATTGCGGATGTATAGTTGCTGCAAATAAAACATCAAGTAAACGTAAGGAAATTAAGGATTTAATCGCAGAATTAAAGAAAACTTTTGATGATGTGGATAAATCAATTTTTCAGGCAGGACAAAATGTTAATATGGATTCAATTGTAGGTTGGGAAAAAGGAGGAGAGAAGTACTCTTTTTTAGATATTTATGATGAAGAATGATAAGGCAGGTTAGTGTTATGTTTGCTGTTATTTTATTTTTGAAAATTTTATTGACACTACTGATTATTTTTATCTCCGTTTTAATTTTAGTTATAATTATTCCATATAGTTACAATATAAAGTATAATATAAATAGTGAAATATTTGGACATGTAAGAATTAAAGCCTTTGGTGGACTAATTCAATTTGAACATGAAAAATTACAGGATGAATCTAAATTGAAGATATACATATTCAGATTTATTATTTATTGTAAATGTAATGATGAGAAGATAGAAAAAGAGGAAATTTACAAAAATAAAAAACATAGAATAAATTTTAAATGGATTAAAAGGAAGCTTATTGAAAGAGTCATTCAGTACTTATATGAAGTTGGGGGGTTATTAAAGCCGAAATCATTTACAATTAGTGGAGTATATGGCTCTGATGATCCAGTGGTTACCGGTGTTATATCAGCAGTTATACCTATGGTACAGGTGATTGTTCCATCTGTAAATATAGATTTAAATCCAATTTTCTTAGAGGACACAATTGATATTAAAATTAAAGGCTTAGGTAGAGTAAGCCTATTGGTTATTGGATTTAAGACTGTAGTGTTTGTATTAGATAAAAATATAAGAACAATTATTTTTAAGGGAATAGATTCTTAATTTTTAAAAATAAAATTGTTGTAGGAGGAATTGAAATGGAAAATAACTCTTCAATGAAGGATAATGTAGATTCATTATTTAGCAATTTGGAAAGATTTCTTAAAACAGAAACTGTAGTGGGTGAACCTATAGTAGTTGGTGAAACTACATTAGTTCCAATAATAAGTGTGGCATTCGGATGTGGAACAGGAAATGGACAGGGAGGAGACAAAAAGGAATCAGCAGGTGGTGGTAGTGGACTTGGTGCTGCTGCAAAGATTACACCAAATGCAATTGTTGTGATTAAAGGCGATAAGGTTAATTTGCTACCAGTAAATGGTAAAAACAGTCTAGATAATTTAATTGATTTAGTACCAGGAATAGTTTCAAAAATAAAGCCAAAAAAATTTGATAAAAATAGTTCAGAAGTTAAAAAATCTGATGAAAAGTAAGTAATTCAATACATTTTCGTCCCTTGTAGGGATGGAGGTGTGTTTTTTAATTTGATAATCTTGTATAAAAAAATATATTTTACAAAAAATAATAACTAGGAGTTGAATATAATGGATGAAATTCTTGAGATCCTTGAAAAAAATAGTAATTATACAGTAGAACAAATTGCAAAAATGACTGGGAAGACTAACGAAGAAGTGAGTTGTGCGATTAAAGAATATGAAGATAAGAATATTATAGCTGGTTATTCAGCATTAATAAATTGGGATATGACTAGTAAAGAAACTGTGGTTGCACTTATTGAAGTTAAGATAACACCGCAAAGAGGGGAGGGATTTGATAAAGTAGCAGAAAGAATATATAAATTTCCAGAGGTTAACTCTTGTTATCTAATGTCAGGGGGCTTTGATTTAACTGTTATTATTGAAGGCAAGACAATGAAAGAAGTTGCTCTTTTTGTTGCAGAAAAGCTTGCAGTTCAGGAATATGTATTAAGTACCTCTACACATTTTGTTTTGAAAAAATATAAGGATAAGGGAACAATATTTAAAGAAAAGCAAGAGGATGATAGGGAGGTAACCTTTATATGAACCTAGAGGATATGATACTGGAAAATGTAAAAAATATGCCTCCATCTGGAATAAGAAAATATTTTGATATGATATATGATATGGATGATGCAATATCCCTTGGAATTGGAGAACCTGATTTTGTTACTCCTTGGAATATAGTAGAAGCAGGTATCTACTCTTTAGAAAAGGGGCATACCCATTATTCTGCAAATGCTGGATTTAGTGAGCTTAGGAAGGAAATATGTAACTCATTAATGAAAAAATATGGACTTAAATATGATTATAACGAGGAAGTTATTGTTACTGTTGGAGGTAGTGAAGGTATCGACCTTGCACTAAGAGCATTAACTGGTCCGGGAGATGAAGTTATAATTCCTGAACCAAGTTTTGTAGCCTATAAAGGATGCACTGCTTTTACTGGAGCAAAAGCTAAGGTAATTAATTTAAGACAAGAAGATGAGTTTAAGCTTACACCAAAGCTTTTAGAGGAAGCTTTAACTCCAAGGACAAAGGTAGTTATAGTTCCATTTCCTAATAACCCTACAGGGGCTATTATGACTAGAGAAGAATTAAAAGATATAGTAGATATATTAAAAGATAGAGATGTAATTATATTATCAGATGAAATTTATTCAGAGCTTACCTATGAAAGGGAACATGTATCAATAGCAAGTTTCCCTGAGGTTAAGGATAAAACAATTGTTATAAATGGATTTTCAAAAGCTTACGCTATGACTGGGTGGAGACTTGGTTATGTATGTGGTAATAAAATTTTAATAGAGGCTATGAAAAAAATACATCAATATGCAATAATGTGTGCACCTACTACTGCTCAGTATGCTGCTATTGAGGCACTTAAAAATGGTGATGCTTCAGTAGAGGAAATGGTAGATGAATATAATAGAAGAAGGCGTGTAATTGTATCCAGTTTCAAAGAGATGGGACTTGAATGTTTTGAGCCACTAGGTGCTTTTTATGTTTTCCCTTCAATAAAAGCTACAGGACTTACTTCAGATGAGTTTTGTGAGAAATTATTACAACAAGAAAAGGTGCTTGTAATACCAGGTAATGCTTTTGGAGAATGTGGGGAAGGCTTTGTAAGGGTATGCTATTCTTCTTCTATGGAGAATATATTAGAAGCTATGAAAAGGATGGAAAGGTTTATAAAACAATTGAGATAGAGGACGTAAACGTGTTAAAATATATATATACACGTTTAAGATTTCTAGATAAAACATATGAAGAAATCCAAAAAAATTATTTATAAAGGGGAATAGAAATTATGGGAGAAGATAAATTAAGTAAATTAAAAGAAGTATTAAAAGAGCTAGACAGTGTGGCAATTGGATATTCAGGTGGTGTTGACAGTACCTTTCTTTTAAAAGTAGCCCATGAAGTGCTGGGGGATAAAGTAATTGCAATAACTGCAAAATCTTCCACATTTCCAGAAAGAGAACTAAGGGAGGCAAAAAAATTTGCTGAAGAGATTGGTGTTAAACACATAATTATTGTTTCGGAGGAACTGGAAATTGAGGGATTTTCAAAAAATCCTACAAATAGATGTTACTACTGTAAAAAAGAATTGTTTAGCAAAATTCAGAATATTGCCAAGGAAAACGGTATTAACCAAGTGGTGGATGGAGCTAATATGGATGATGCTGGTGACTTTAGACCAGGAATGGTAGCTGCTAAAGAATTAGGAGTTGTAAGCCCTTTGAAGCTTGCCAATATGACTAAAGAGGACATAAGAGGATTTTCAAAACAATATGGACTTAAGACCTGGGATAAGCCTTCTTTTGCTTGTCTTTCTTCAAGAGTTCCATATGGCAGTGAGATTACTATAAATAAATTAAAAATGATAGAGAATGCAGAACAATTTCTTCTTGATTTAGGGTTTAGACAGGTAAGAGTGAGACATCATGGAGAAATAGCTAGAATAGAAGTAGCACCAAGTGAGAGAGAGGCTTTTTTTAACCTAGAGTTAATGGATAAAGTAGCGGATAAGTTAAAAGAATTTGGATTTAAATATGTTACGTTAGATTTATTTGGATATAGAACAGGTAGTATGAATGAAGTTCTTACTGATAAAGAAAAAACACTTTAGTGCATTTTGAATTCAAATTTTGCATAATGTATATGGATTAGGTATTTTAAAACTAAAATTTATTGTTCAATAATTCAGTTAGGCATATGAAAAAGAATATACTAGCATACCGACTAGTTATTTTTTTGAATATGCCTTAGTCATATAAATAAGGAGGAGAATATTGAATATATTAGTTATTTCTTCAAGTAACACTGGATCTGGACATAAAAGTATTGCAGAAGCGTTAGTTGAGCAGTTTGATAAGCTTGAAAATGTAAATGCAAAGGTTATTGAAGGATTTGATACAAGTGGTAGTTTGGGAAACACTGTAAGTAAATCCTATGGTTTTTTAACAAGGAGAGCAAGGGTGTTATGGAAGGCAGTGTGGAACATTTCTTTAAAAAAACCTGAACTTATAGCTAAAGTAACTGAAAGAACAATGGAAAAGAACTTTATAAAAGTTTTGAAGAGTCAAAAACCTGATTTGATATTATCAATTCATCCCAACTTTAATAGACCAGTTTTAAATATATTGTATAGACATGGCTATAATATACCATTTGTTACACTTATTGCAGATTTAATAAGTATAACTCCTTTATGGGTAGATAAGAGAGCTAACATGATTATATGTCCTACAGATGAAGCTAGGCAAAGATGCATAAAATTTGGAGCGGCTGAGTCAAAGATTGAAGTGGTAAAATTCCCCGTACGTTCAAGATTCTATAATTTAAAACATAGAAAAGATATAGTTATTAGTGACAAGCCTGAAAACGCACTGGAATTTTTACTTATGAGTGGTGGAGAAGGGGTTGGCAATCTTGGAAACATTGCGGAAATACTATTAGATAATTTTAATTGCAATGTAAAGATTGTTGCCGGTAAAAACGCAATTCTTAGAAATAGATTACAAAATAAGTATAGTACAAAATATGCTGAAAAACTTAAGGTATATGGATACGTCACCAATATAAATAAATTAATGGATGAAGCAGACATATTAATTTCAAGAGGTAGTCCTAATGTATTAATGGAAGCAGTGGCATCAAATTTGCCTACAATAATAACAGGAGAATTGCTGGGACAAGAGGAAGAGAATTCTTATTATATTGAAAAAAATAACTTAGGAATATTATGCAGTGATTATAATAACTTGAAAGTTTCTGTTGAACAACTTCTTAATCAAAATGGAAAACTTATAAAGGATATAATGAAAGCACAAAGGGAATATAGAGATGAAGACTCAGCAAAAAAGGCTGTTGATCTTATAGTTAAGTTGGCTATGAATGCAAGTCAAAATGAACAATATAATGATAAAATAGGATAGGGCAAGATTAGTGCTTAAACTTGGTAATAACTAATTTTTAGTATTGAACACAAGAAGATAAAGGAATATAATTAAAGTGTGTGGAAAATATAAACAATAATGATGCGTAAGAGCCAAGTTGGAGGGGGAAATATGAAAAATAGTGACAGAGCTCTAATTGATGCAATTGAGCACATTTTTAAACAAACAAAAAAGAACTTTAACGTTGAGTTTTGGAATGGAGAAACTATCAAGTATACGGATACTCCAGAATTTACCCTAAAATTTAATGATAAAGAGGCTTTTATGGGAATAATAAGGAAGCCTACAGCAATAACTTTTGCAGAATCCTTCATTGATAAAACCTTTGACATAGAAGGAAATGTAATTGAGGCATTGACTTTAAAGGATCAATTAAATGATGTAGAAATATCAAATACAGATAAGCTTACACTACTTCTAAAGGGAACATCAATTAAAGAAGCTATAAATATGCATACAAAGGAAAAAGACAAAGAAAATATAGCACACCACTATGACATATCCAATGATTTTTATAAACTAGCCTTAGGCTCTTCTATGACATACTCCTGTGCATATTTCAAACATGAAGAGGACAATTTAACCAAAGCACAAGAAAGTAAAGTAGATTATATATGTAAAAAATTAAGATTAAAAGCTGGTGAAAAACTATTAGACGTTGGTTGTGGCTGGGGAAAAATGATTATATGGGCTGCAAAACATTATGGAGTTGAAGCTCATGGAGTAACTATAAGTGAAGAACAATATAAGTATGTTAAAGAGAAGATAAAGGAAGAAAAACTAGAGGATAAATGTTTTGTTGAACTTAAGGATTATCGTGACATAAAAGGAGAAGAAATATACGATAAAATTGTAAGTGTGGGTATGTTTGAGCATGTGGGTACAAAAAATCTACCATTATATTTTAAGGATATGCATAGGCTGCTTAAAGAAGATGGATTATTTATGAATCATGGAATAACTTGCTCAAAAAAAATTGTAGTGTCAAAAGAAGAGTGTGACTTCATAGAAAAATATATATTTCCAGGTGGGGAACTTCATGCTATAAGTAGTGTTCTTGAGGTTATGGAGGAAACTGACTTTGAAGTTTGTGATGTTGAATGCTTAAGAGAACATTATAACAAAACACTAGTACATTGGGTTAATAATCTTATGGAAAATAAAGAAAAGGCTATACAATATGCATCAGAAAAAACATATAGAACATGGCTTTTATACATGATTGGTTGTGCACTTAATTTTAATTCGGGATCAATTTCAATATATCAAGTATTATTAAGTAAATCACCTAAAAAACCAGGATACAATATACCATTAACAAGAGAATATATGTACAATTAATAAGTCTGTGTCAAAATAACAGAAGTATAAAGCTCAAATGAATAAGTGGCTTTACATTTTCTTGGAATTTTGACACAGCCATTTTAGGTGCTTGAATAAATGCTATTTACATGATAAAGTAATTAGAAGGATTAAACACTTTGTACTGTACTTGGAGGAAAAAATGCTAAAAATATGGGGAAAAATTATTAAAAAAAATAAAATAATAAAAGAAACTATTGTTACTTCAGATATAAATGGTTCCTATCAAGAAAATTTAAAAGCCTGTATTAAGGAAATTTGTTATAAATTTGATATTTCAAAGCCGTATTGGTTGCCTCCAAACGTAGAAGAATATAACAATAGAAGAAGAACTACGTTTGACCAAAATCATTTTATTGATGAAATAGATTTTGATAAGTTTACAATACAAGAAATGGATTCCATTTAGATGAGGTATAGAATGAAAGATACATATAACAAAGAAAAATTTGAATTAGAAAAATTTATTAACAAATATTTTTATTTTATAGCAGCATGCATATTAATTATAGCTGGTTTTAACTTGTTTTACAGACTAGGTCTAACAACAGTACAAGATTGGGATGAGGCTAGGCATGGCATTACAGCCTATGAAATGATAAAAAACAACAATTATCTAATTACTACCTATGGGTTTAACGTTGATTATTATAATTTGAAGCCACCTTTAGGAATGATTCTAATAGCTATAGCCTACAAAATTTTTGGTTATAGCATATTTGCAATGAGATTTTTTTCACCCATTAGTTCGCTAATTTCAATTATTATTGTGGGTAAAATATTAAAAGATAATGTAAGTAAGTTTGCAGCAATTTTTGGTATGATAGTATTATCTACAAATTATCTTTTTATAATTTGGCATGCGGGAAGAACTGGTGATGTGGATGCAGTTTTAACTTTAGTTTTTACAATAATCATGTATTTCTTAATAAAAATGAATAAGGATATAAAGTATTTTTATTTAGCTGGTTTTGTATATTCTGTTTCGTTTTTGCTAAAAAGTTATGCTACAATGCAAATTGTAGCTGTGGTAGGATTAGTTTTACTATGTACTGGAACATTATTTAAATTGAAAATAAAGCAGCTTATGATATTTTTAGGCTGTAGTTTTATACCAATTTTTGTTTGGATGGGTTTAAGGTACAGGTTTGATGGAACAAAGTTTTTGGGAAAAATGATTACTTATGATGTTTTAGCTAGATCAACTAGTACCATCGAAGGACAAAAGGGTAGTATAGCATATTATCTAATTTATTCAATAAGTTATAATTTTCATTGGGTTTTATATATGGCAATTATCCTAAGTGTGTATTTTATAACCAATAAATTTAAATTTGATTTTAAGAATAACAAGTTTTTAAAATTTTCTATAATAATTTGGGCTGTAGTTCCATTTATATTATTTAGTTTATCCACATCTAAACTTGTTTGGTATATTAATACTATTTACCCCGCTGTGAGTATATTAATTGGCTGGTTGAGTTATAATATATATAAAAGTCCCAAAATATCAAAGACTTTAAGAAATATAATTTTAATTGTATTTTTAATTTGCGCGCTATTTGGTCAGGCTAGAATACTACATAAAATAAATAGCGATACTATGCCAGATTCACAAAAAATACTTATGAGCCTAAAATATAAGATTTATACTAAAAATGTAGATATTTATTATGGGAGTGAGTGGACACAAGCTAATAGATTTATTGTAGAGGTAATTGATGAAATGAATCCAAAACAAGTGAGCAAGGAGAATTTCGTGAATAAAAAATTAAAAGGTTTGTATGTGCTAAATAATAATAAAGAAAATAGTAAATTTGTTATGGAAAATAAACTTAAGGTATTATGTGAAAATGAAGATTATATAATAGTCAAATAGGGCTTGTGATTTAGGAATATGAAAAAAATATTATAATAAATAGCTTGTTTTTCTTGTTGTTTATGTGATAATATTATGCTGAAATCTTATAAGAAAAGGTGAAGGAATTGGCTGTAACAAATAATAACAAATTAAAACTTTATGGATTTAACAATCTGACAAAATCGTTAAGCTTTAATATTTATGATGTTTGCTATACTGAAACTGATGAAGATAGAAAAAAATATATTGAGTATGTTGATGAACAATATAATTCCGAAAGGTTAACGAGAATTTTAAAAAATGTAACAGAAATAATAGGAGCAAAAGTACTTAACATAGCAAAGCAAGATTATGACCCACAAGGAGCCAGTGTTACTTTGCTTATTTCAGAAGAGGAAGTGCCTGTTTATGTATTAGACCCTTCTTGTAATAGAGGAGAGCTTACACCTGTAAGGGAAAGTATAGTAGGTCACTTGGATAAAAGTCATGTTACTGTACATACTTACCCAGAAAGTCATCCACAAAATAATATAAGTACTTTCAGAGTAGATATAGATGTTGCAACCTGTGGAAAAATATCGCCACTTAATGCTTTAAACTATCTTATAGGGAGCTTTGATTCAGATATTATTACCATAGATTATAAGGTAAGAGGCTTTACTAGAGATATGGACGGACAAAAGTATTATATAGACCATAAGATAAATTCAATACAAAACTTTATAGATAAAAATACTCTACCTAAGTATGCATTAACTGACATGAATATATATCAGGCAAACATATTTCATACTAAGATGAAGTTAAAGAGTATCGAACTTAAAAACTATATATTTGACATTAAAGAAGAAGACCTAAGCTTAGAGAAAAAAAACACCATAATAGAGTCTTTACAAAAAGAAATGACAGAGATATTTTATGGAATAAATGTGAATTAAGGCAAAAGAAATAGACTAGTAAGTATACTAGTCTATTTCTTTTGAAGGAAAGTAACATTTTAATCTAGCAATTTATATTGACTTTATATATCAGAGTGATATAATAAATATTGTAATGTATCAGAATGATATATGAAACGAGGGTGAAGTTAAATTGGCAAAAACAAATAAAACAAAATACGCTCTTTTAGGAGTACTAAGTTTAATGTCTGGTTCTGGATACGATATAAAAAAATTTTGTGATTCTTCCATAAGTCATTTTTGGAATGAAAATTACGGTCATATATATCCTGTGCTGCAAAAAATGGAACAGGAAGAATTGATAACAAAACAAGTAGAGCAAACAGAAGGAAGACCATCAAAAAATGTATATTCTATCACAGAAAAAGGTAGAAAACAGTTAGAAGAATGGTTGATGCTTCCTGTGGAGCCTGAACCTTTTAGATCTGAATTATTATTAAAAATATTTTGGTCTGCAAATATACCAGTTGAAAATATTATTGAAAAATTTCAACAAATAAAAAAAGAAAGTGAAGAAACTCTTTCTCGATATTTAGAGTTTGAAAATTTAATAAAAACGAAAAATGAAAACGCATCTAAAAAGATTTTAGTCTTATGGCTTACTACACTTAATTATGGAAAGCATAGTGCAGAAGCAAAGCTAAAGTGGTGCGAAGAAACGTTAAAAAATTTAGAAGAAATAAAAGATTTATAGAATGAAAGAGAGGTTTAATCATGGAAAAATTATCTAATAACAACTCAAATAAAAATCAATCAATACTGAAAATTATACTTAATAGGGATTTTGTTGTAAGTGCAATTATTCCAATTATAATAGTCACACTTTTTAATAAATATAACATGATCTTTGATGGAATAGTAATATGTGGACTTTGGTGTATAGGTGTGGTTTTAATTAATTTTATTAAAGAACGCAAAATCAATGCACTTGCAGCTATGGCAGGAACCTTCTCCGCAGTTGGATTAATAGGTACCATCATTTCAAAAAATCCTACATTTTACTTAGTATCTCCTATAGTACAGGATATTTTATGTGCTTTGCTTTTCTTTGGTTCTTTGTTTTTCGAAAGATCATTACTTCAAATAATAGTGGAACAATCTTATTTGAAAAATGTGCCAGAAGATTTTAAAAGAACAGAAAAATACAAATCAGCTTGGAGAATTCTTACTTGTGCTTGGGGAGTTTTAAACTTAAGCCAAGCAGCGTTAAGAGCCATACTTTTACATTCTGTATCTATGAGCTCATACTATGCAATAAGTACTGTTTATTCCAATGTTTCTGTACCTGTACTTATAGCAATTTCTATAACATTTCCAAAGTGGTATTGGAACAGAGAGAAGTAAGTGCAGTAGAAACTCCAAGAAAACTTCTTGGAGTTTGCTATAAAATAACATCATGGATAGGTGAAGTTACTGCCTAAATAAAATTCAATCAGGCTCTAAGTGGTACTACCCCATCTAAGAATTACAACAGAATTCAGAATGAAGAGCATTAATTGCATTATTTACAAGGTTTGTTTTTACAAGACACCATATTGTCTCATGGGAATCAGCAGTCTGTAGCACATCAATTTTTTCTTTTCTTAAGGTTTTTATAATTTTAGCCATAACGCCTGGCTTTCCAGCCATCCTATTACCTATAAGAGAGATTTTACTGCAGTCTTCCTCATAGGTATAATTCAAATCTAATGATTTTACGATATTATAAAATTTACTAAAATCACTTTTGTCTATAGTGAATATACTCTCGCTAGGAAAAACATTTATCAAATCTATACTAATTTTGTTTTCAGCTAATATATCAAGTATATTGTAATAATTTAAATTATTTTCATTAGTTAGTGTGGAAAATTTAATTTGAATTCTATTGTCAATTTGTGTTATACCGTCAATAATATTTGTAGATTTTTTATTACCAACATTATTAATAAGAGTTCCTTTGCAATTATTAAGAGTGTTTTTAACAAGCAATGGAATATTTGCTCTTGCAGCAATTTCAACGGCTCTTGGATGTATAACTTTTGCTCCCTGATCAGCAAATTGAAAAACTTCTGTATAGCTTATTTCTTCAATTAA
>Ga0255360_1000280_pt1 | contig 12990 bp, 30 predicted proteins | sample GFST50metaG_FD_186004 | JGI IMG/M metagenome (GOLD analysis project Ga0255360, IMG submission 186004) | Peat soil microbial communities from Stordalen Mire, Sweden - G.F.S.T50 | ecosystem: Environmental > Terrestrial > Soil > Wetlands > Peat | place: Sweden: Norrbotten County, Stordalen Mire... | reverse complement strand
AGATATTGTAGATTATTTCATCGGGAACCTTAACAATCGAATACGAACCAGCTCAGTCAACCTCCTGTATCACAGTAGTAGGTATAGTATATTATTGAATATTTTAGGAGGAAGACAATGGTAACAGCACAGGTAATTCCCGAGGCATTAAAGAAGGCATGCGTTTACGACTCGGAAGGTAACATCTTACTCAAGGAAAGTGTAGATAGACTCTATGCACAATTAGGTGCTACTCCTCCCGGCGCGGTCGTAGAGAAAAAGGAACCCCGCTATGCCGACACAACTGGGAAACCGGTTCGTGACTTAGAGACTGGAATCCTCTATCCATCTCAAGCAAAAGCAGCGAAAGCTCTTGCACCGGGCGCGGTAAAGAAAGACGGAACACCGAATCACTTCGCAATCTACACTCTTTACGCACAGTTTCCCGGACGGTTCGCAAAGGTTATCAATGGCAGAGAGGTAATCCAAGGAACAAAACCGGTAGTTGCCCCAGTTACAACCCCAGCCACCACAGAAACGGTTGTTGAATCACCCGAATCACCCTTAGCATAACATTTGGGGTTGACTGAGCTGGTTCGTATTCGATAAGTGAAGGAACATTCTTATTGCGCTCGTTGCAAGGCACTTATTATGCCTAAGCGAATACAGTAATGACAGGAGGCGTCTATGGTTGATTGTGCTCACCAGCACACTATTCACCTTGGTACATGCTATTGGTGTTTCGCCTGCCATAAGTTGGTAACTAAACCCTACGGGAAACTTGTGTCAGAGATACCATTCGTGTGCACCGATAGTGATTGCCCATCGTGGGGCAAGGAATGCACGAGTTCTATGCAGGGTAAGTAATACCCAAGCGAATAGAGTAAAAATAAGGAGGATTTCAATGCAATTTCACATGTATAAGACATTCAAGAGGGATTTAGTCATCGTAATTATCTTACTGGTGCTACTTGCCCTATTCAAATTCGGGATTCTATAGTGACCAGCATAAACCTCGGGTTCACTGGAACCCAACACGGGTTGACCGAAGCGCAAATGCTCCGTCTTGAAGAGTATGTGCAGCGATTCCAACCCGAAAAGGGAATCCACGGTGACTGTATAGGTGCTGACGTACAGTTCTCAGCACTCTGTGATAGCCTACAAGTCACCGTGGAAATTCACCCACCAGAAGATGACTCAAAGCGTGCCTTCTGTAAGGCAAGGATTACATTCCCGGTAAAACCCTACCTTGAGCGTAATCACGACATAGTAAATGCCTGTGATAAGCTCATTGCATGCCCAAGTGGTAATACTGAAGTTCTTCGGTCTGGTACTTGGGCAACAATACGGTATGCAAAGGGTAAAAAGCCAATCATAGTAATCTATCCAAAAGGGAGTGTTGAACTACTATGAAACCGAAGCCGAGGGCGAGAACTTGGAAGAACTTTATACTGTACGGCAAACCGGAGATTGCCCCAGTGGTAGCACCATGCTGGTACTGTCAAAGGCCGGTATCAGTCACAATAGCAAATCTTGGATTATGCGGTAAATGCCTGAAGAAGGCGAAGGAGTGAAATGAAGAACAAAAAGTTCTGGGTATTCTCAGTAGCAATGATGCTCGCAATGTTAGCACTGATAATTGCAGGGGGTGAAACAGGTATTCATCCGTCAAAGGACGAAGCAATGGTGATTCTTGCCATTGGGGTATGTCTCGATATGCTGTCAACATACCTCTGCTTCATAAATGGTGGTCAAGAAGGTAATCCTGCCGCGGCGTGGATGATTAAGAAGCTTGGCATCTTCGGATTATTTGGTACCGTAGCAGCGATATGGGCGGTGCTGTTCAAGTTCGTAATCTTCGCACCGAATGCAAGTATATACGCACAGACAGCATTGGCAATCACATACTGGGCGGTTCCGGTCAACAACTTCTTGGTGCTGAAGAGGTTGCTGAGAGTGAAAGCATCGAAAAGAGCACAAGAAGTAGCAGTCTAGCAGGTTATCTGCTGACAATGCTCATCAGCCTATATGATGAGCATTGATGAGCGGATAAAGGCTCCACAGATATGGGCAGCGCTCTGGCGGTAGAACTACAAGGAGGTTTTTGAGCAATTTGACCTCTGTTATTGACCGTACCATGTGCTCTTGTAGTGCGGAATTGGCGATCCAGTGCGCTCACCATATCTGTGGAACAGGACAAAGTAGCTCAGAAGGAGGTAAAGAATATGAGTGATGAACCAGAGCAATATGATTCAATGGAGATAATTGCTGAGGTATCTCCATCTTATGAAAGTCGTACATTCCAGTATGGTGCTGAGCAGGATAAAGAAATCTATGATGTCATATCTAGTATCAATCGGGAAATCATGATAGCTGTCTGCTCGATAGTAAAGAATAAACTAACTGAGTTCAATAAGTTCCCTGAAGATATCCACTTCAAGTACACTATAGTCGGTGATGACTATCAATTAGATTTGTACCCCCGCAAAAATATTCAAGATGCAAGTCAGTGCGATCAACTAACATTTACTGCGGATTTTGTAGACAAGGGTACAATTGGCCAGCTCATGACAAAGAATGAAATAAAAGGAGGACATTGAATAGCATGTCAACAGCATGGATTAGAGTTACAGGTACGCCAGTTAAAATTCACAGAAGTTTCAAAGACTTCAAGGACAAGGCGAAAACCTTAGTGCGTGGTAGTAAAACACAAATCTTCCTTGAAGTGCCTGATTCCGAAATCGGCTGGGTAGATAAGGTTGCAAAAGACCTTGGTATCTCGGCGATTTCAATACCAGTAGCACCAACATACAAAACGGCACCTTGTGGTGCTCTCACTGTAGACATTTCCCACCATGTATCACGATGTAAGCAATGTGCTGCAACGGAAGGTCGTATAGCAAAGAAAGCTCGTAAAGCGACAAAGGCTGGGAAAGTAATTCGTGTCGCAAAAGTTCCGGGATTAGCAGAGCTTGACCTCAAGTCTATGCTTGCAGTTATGAAGCAACGCATGGAAGAGTGTATGACTCTTGCACAAAACTACGATTCTGCAATCAAGGCAATTGAAGGCATGACAACGGTTGAAGCAAGGTTGGCTGAAATCGTGAAAGAAAAGGTCGAGCATCAGAAAGCACTAGAGATGTTCTTGCGCTGAGTTGACAATACCCATCAGAGTAATTTGGTGGGTATTGATGAGCACAGAGCAAAATAGCTCAAAAGGAGGTTAATATGGTAAAAGGAAGTGAAACAGTGGATACTCAGACTGGTAAAGTCTATCCATCCCAATGCGCTATGGTAATGGATATAGCACCGTATGACTATCGCTTTAACCATTTCTACATGTACCAACTGTACAAGGAATGTCCTGGAAGGTTTATAGTGAATGGCGTTCAACAAAATCCGTACAAAGTTCATTGGGATATAAGTACTAGACGACAAGTGATGGTAAATTGTGGACTTGACAATACACAGTATAAATCTCGTAATCTAGCAAAGGTAACATGCAAGAACTGTTTGAGAACAGTAGATATGGCACCGAAAAGATTAGTAAAGGAGGAAAGGAGATAATTATGACAACAATGCTAACAGTACACCAAGCAGCGAAGATTTTGAATGTCCATCCAAATACCCTGCGTAGACTCGACCAGCGTGGACAATTAAAAGCTCATCGCATGGGCAACGTTCGTGGTGACAGAAGATTTAATGAAGATGATGTGCATGCATTCGCAGATGCCTATGCATACAAATCATAAAAGGAGCGGAATTGAAAGACATATTGCAATACAAGAATGAAGACGATAGGGTTATTCTTCTCAGCAAGAGTAAGCTTATCGAGCGAAAGGATTATCCTGACTCACTTAAGGAAATGTTTGAAGACCTTGAGTTTCATGTCAAGGGTGACCCTAAAACCGGCCGAAGATGCTGGGCACTGTCTGGTGTTCAAATCGGCCATAAATATCGTATCACATGCATGCAGTATGGTTCTGACCGAATCTACCTTGCAAACCCGGTGATTGTCAGAACCTATGGCGATGCGACACAAAACTCAGAAGGTTGCTCATCGATATTAAATGGCGAGAGTAACTACTGGGTTAAGCGCTACACAATTGTCAAGGTTAAGGCACTGAAAGTGGAGTTTGAAGACGGTAAGCCTAAGTTCAAAGCAGTAATGTTGAAGGAGCATGGTTTATACTCTGCAATACTTCAACACGAGATTGACCACATGGATGGTGTGACACTGTTTGAAAGGGCGAGGATTGGTGCAGTTGAAAAGATTGAAAAAGGATAGCTAATCTGCTGAGACTGCTCACCAACCTATATGGTGGGCAGTTATGAGCAGGTTAGTGCTCTATAGGTAGGAGTGCATGAGCCGGGAGAATACAGCAGGGCTGGCTACCTTTTAACTCCCGTACCATGAGTCGCTGTATCACAGAATTGGCTACGTTCGTGCACTCCTACCTATAGAGCAAAATAGCTCAATAAGGAGGTATAGGTTTATTCTCATCCGTAAAAGAATATATAGTATAGAGCAGGGCAGGGAAATAAAGAAAAGAGGAAAGAATGAAAAGATTTATGCACAGAAGGTTTCTCGGAATCCCCCTCGCCCTAATTGCCGCAATACTGGCAGTGGTTGTAATTGGTGGCGGAGCGTTCGCTTACTCACAATTCCAGTCGATTAAAGTCACGAACGGTAATTTATTCCCTACTACACAACCTGCGGTTACTTCAATAGCAATTACTCCTAACTCTCCACCTAACAATCTTGAAGTTGGTGGAACTCAACAGTTCACGGCAACAGCTACCTACAATGATGGTGATACTGTTGATGTAACCGCTACGGCTGCATGGCTGCTTGGTGGTTCTCATGTATCGCAGGTTGGCGGTTTGGCCACAGGTGTTTCCGTTGGCTCAGCTACTCTTACTGCCTCGTTTGGAGGCAAGAGTGGTTCAGTAACAATTACCGTTATTGACACTCATGATTATACTGCCAATGGGACTGTTGCTGTTACTGATAAGTCAACCGTAGCCGGAAACTTCACGGTAGTTAAGTCTAACGGCTTCACCTCCAGTGTTATTTATGCTGGAAAGTCATATGAAGCAGACATGGTTGTTAACATCGTGAATAATGGTTCCACTGCTATATCTGGTTGGAGCATTACAACGTCCGGTACAAATCCCGCCGGCTATGCAGGTATTACGATCAGCCAAACAGCAATCGCAGCTGGTGCTTCTGGTACGGTAACAATTGCCATAACAGGTACTGCACCTGCAACTGGAGGAGTCGACTTCAGTTTACTTATCTGCACTATCATACCCAACTAACTGGGTTAAATAATTGATTATCCCTGCTCTGCTCTATACTAGCTAATATTCTGACAATAATCATCAGCCTAGATGGTGGTTATTGATGAGCACATTAGTAAGAATAGCTCTGAAAGGAGGTCGCAATGAATAAAGCTAGAACGAAAGATGAAATGCTTCGACAAGCAGTAAGTGAAGTCTATGCTGAGAAACCGAGCATCTCTTGTGAAAAGCTTATTAATATTGTTCGCAGCAAAGGACAGTATTTCATTATCAAGAATAAGCTAACTAAGGGTGCAGTTGCAAACATGCTTGGTAATCTACGAAAAGGTATTGACATCACAGCAAAGAACTACGTCAACATGCCAAAAGTTGACAAGAAACCATTGCTTTCAAAGTTTGTAGAAAACACAGTAGAAATAATTAAGGAGGAGAATATTGCTATGGCAAAGAAAAAGAAACAGCGTCTTAATCATGTCCAAGGTAATCTCGTTTATGAGAGTTTGCTCTCTATTGTAAAGAATAATCCAACAATATCCTATCGGCAAGCCGGGAAGCTACTAAGACAGGTACCTAAATTACAGAAGTTCAAGGAATTAGTAACCGATGATAGCACTAGTTCCTTTCTAGTTAAGGTACATAAAGAACTTGCTGCACCTATTACAACATCAATTGTAGAGAAGAAGGAGCCTATTGCCTCTACAACTACTTACTCTTCGGAGCAAATAATTGATTCAATAGTCTGGATGGGAAATGAGCTGAAAAGACTTCAAGAGATACAAAAGGGTCATGATGCAAAGGTCGATGAGCTTACTGGCATACAAACAGAACTGCTAAGTAGGATTGAAGTTCTCAAGGCAGAATGCACTAAGCTACGGGATGACGCAGCAAAAGCAAATCAGAGAAGCGTAGACCTTCAGAATATTATGGGAAAATCGGGGCGGTAAATATGGTTATACAAGAAGAAAGAAAGAAAACACTAACATTCGTACCGCAAACTGGTGAGAAAGCATACTATATTCTACCATACAAAGAGCCACTTATACCACTTGAAACTGGATTCGGCTATCCTGGTGTAGTATTAGTAAATGACGAAGATAAAGTACAATGTCATTTCTGCGGTAATTGGTATAAAGAAATAACAGGAATGCATGTGATTAATCATGGTTTTAAGGACATAGCAGATTTTAAACAGGAATTTAGCTTGGCACAAGGTACTGTACTTACAAGTGAAAGTACAAGACTTGCTATGGCTATTGCCGGTGTTCACAGACTTGAAGCAGATGCTAATCTTATGATAAGACTTAGTAAGCTTGCTCCAAAGAAAGTATCTGGTAGTAAAAATGGTAGGAAAACGTCATCATTTCAGAATAAAAAGGGTACATGTAATGCTCAGCTAATTGCCAGTTTAAAGGCATACTCTGTAAAATTTGGTAAATCCATGACTAAAGCTGACATAATGTCTGCAGATAGCTCGCTGATTGGCAATTTAAAAAACCGATTTGGTTCATATCAAAATGCTCTTATGATAGCAGAGATTACACCTAACAAATTTATGGCAACTAGAATGGCAACAAGGGAAATGGTAATAGAAGAGATAAAGAATTTCTACAAGCAGTATCATAGAGTACCTTTTCAAACTGATTTTAAAAGAGGTTTACTTACTTGCGGTGTTTCTCGATTGAATACACTCTTTGGTAGTTATGGTAAAGCTATTACTACTGCAGGATTTGAACCTAGACCTAGAGCATACGTAGCATCTTATTTGCCTGCTTTGGACGTAATAAAAAGATACAGTAGTGGTGAAACTGTAGATCAGTTATCTAAGAGTTACTGTTGTAGTGATGGTTTAATCACAGAACTCCTAAAACACAATGGTATTAGAATAAGACATACAAACATGAAGCGAGAAAGAATTCGCATTAGACTACCTGTTAACGATATTATAGAATTGTATCAGAATGGTTATACTATCGAAATGCTCGCGAAAAAGTATCTTACAAGCTGGTGGTCAATTAGCGAATTACTAAAGGACAATAATATTAAGATTTGGGCAACAGCTCCGCGACATAATGAAGATGGCTCACTTACCAATTATGCAAAGAAAATATTAGGTTTATAGAATGACTAAAATAGGAGAATTAAAATGGTTGAATCAACTCTTGCACAATCTGTTGCGGATGAGGTTATTGCCAAACTCAAGCCCCATGTCAGCAAAATCTTAGTCTGCGGGTCAATTCGTAGAAAGGCTCAAGTCGTCCATGACATTGATATTGTTGTGGCTGGACCCGATGAGGAATTCTACAAGATAATGAATTCCATGAAGCTAACCGGTGACAAGGTTAAATGGAACTTCTCATATAGAGGAATCCCCATCGACGTAACATTAACCTCAAGTAAACTTTGGGGTGCTGCAATCATGCACTTTACTGGTTCAAAAGATTTCAACATTGGCTGTCGAGTTCTTGCTAACCAGAAAGGATTCAAGCTTTCCCAATATGGCTTTACAAACCCAGTAACACAAGAACTTATTGCTGGTGAAACAGAAGTGTCGATATTCAATGCACTGAAGATCGCTTGGCTTGAACCGGAACAGCGAGAATGGAGCAATATTAAGAAGGAGTGATTAACATTGGGTAACCTGTGGCTGGTGAGTATGGCAAAGAGTTTCTGGTGCTCTTTCCTTGCCTAACCTCCCTATCGGCCGGTACTCTAGTCCGGAAGGTACTTCGCCACATTTATCTTAGTAAGAGGGCAACGTCAAGGGAAACTGGCGTAGGGTTAAGTCGAATAGCCCTAGAGATCTTCCCTTCGCGTGTGGAGCCAGCCGTAATCGTGGAACTGACGTCCCTCTTGCCGAATAAGACTTATTAAGAAGATTAATAAGAATGAATAAGGAGGATAAAATGAGTCTAATCTGCGTTGCTTGTGGGAAGACAATAATAATGAGTGGTAATCCTGACCATCTTGGTTGCTGTGCAGCATGCGGTAATTCAAGTCTAACAGAAGATCAAAAGAAACAGATAAAGGAGTCAAACGAACTGTTCGATTCCTTTAGAAAGAAGGAATGAAACACATTGAATAGGATATGGATGTTCAAAGCCTGTCCAAGATGTCATGGTGACATAGTAATAAACCAAGATGAAGATGGTTACTATAAGTCTTGCATTCTATGTGGATACATAGAGTACTTTCAAACACAGCAGTATAAGTCTGGTAGAAAAGAAGATGTAGAAAAGAAGGAGAAGAAGTAAAATGAATAACCTTGAAAAGACCCGAGAACTAAACAGCAATGATGAAGGTATTAATGGACTTTACCCAATACCAGACGGTAAGATATATCTCGCAGTATGGTCAGATAGACATGATGGCGAACATATGTTTTATGCCATTGATGATGAATCTGCAATACAGTATGTAAAAGAATCACACCCAAATAAACTACCAACATCATTATCTGAAGTGACAATAAGCTATCGTGAAATTCCATTCTTTGAGGTTGGCATGCAGATAAAAATACCAATAGGCCATTATGAAATAGTAACAAAAGCCGACGATGAAGATTGGGGTGAAACCGGTAGATTACTTCATACAGATATTGTACTTACAGGCATACTGTTGAAATACGCCGACCATCCAAATTATGGTTGGAATACATACCTGCCGGCAAAAGACTTTATAATCCTTGTACCAGAGATAGTACTTAAGGAGAAACAATGACTAATAACGACATATTTAAGGAATATCTTGAACGCCACAAAGAGAAGTATCGGTGCGAGTGTGGTCGAATATTCACACCTGCGATAACAGAGTATCAGTGTCCAAGATGTGGGACACACATTAAAGAAGGGAGTAACGATAGGTTTAAGGTAACAAAATGAAACGCTATCTCGTTGCAATTAATACCGCTAAGAAAGGTGAAACGGTAGTCGTTAGTACACGCCGGGAAGTAATTGCTACTGTTGGTCGATACTTAGCAAGCACTCAAGATACATGTGCAATGCTGATATTAAGAAGGAAAAAGGAGGTAAAATCACGTGCCAAGAACAAAAGAAGAATTGATAGATAACCTAATGGATGAGCATGCAAGCTTCATTCTTGGAAACGGAGCAGGCTATACAGCAGGCTTGACAATACGGGAACTGCTTGCAAAAGCTCTGCTTGATGAAGAAGTTTTCAAATCAACATGGAAGAAGTTCTTCCGGGAGGATGAATGAAAAGTAATAGTGTTTTCTCGATGAATGCAGGCGACATGTATTTGCAATCAAAGCACGCTGATGTCGCGTTCAAAAGCCCAGATGGTTTTGCGTACTTCTGGTTTAACACACCAAAGAAAGGTAAGTGCCTTAGTGTTGAATACGACACTAGTAACTACCCCGACACTGTAATATCCATTAAGGCAAACTGGAAGGCACGCAAAGATGCAGAATACTACAGAAAGAAAGCAGAAGGATGGAAGGAGGAATAGTAACATGGCAAAAGGCGACATACCCTATTCTTATGCTGTCATGTCTCGTGTTAGACAGCAACTCGGCCTAGATGACGAGAATGATACATCGAAGGACAGTCAAATCAAAAGCATGTCAAAATCAGAAATCTTTGACCGCTGCTTGAAGTGGGAGGGTATTATTGGATTTGATTACCAGATACTCTCCTGGATTAACGACATCTGGAAAGTGGAGTTGGAGTAAGATGCAAGAATTTGACTTATACTCAATGTGGCTAAGCGAAGATGATGTCGTCAACTCCATCTTTGAAGACACAATTAGTGCAATGGGTTCAGTTGACGCAGCAGCTAAGTTTCTTAGGTATCGACCAGAAAAACTCAGAATGGGCAAATACACGACGTTTTACTACGCACAAGAATCTGCGAATGCGGCATTACTTAAACATGAACATAGGTTTGTTAATCTGATAAAGACACACGTAAAACCCTCAGAACTAGATACAGAACCTGTTGTTCGATTCGTACCAGAAGTTGAATACGAAGTAGTAATGGGTGAAGACGAAGAAGATGAAGAAGATCAGGAAGATCTGCATGAAAACGAAGATGATAAGAACCAACTGCCCTCCGACATAATAGAAGTTGAGGGTGAAGTTAGTTCTCAATTATCACCAATCCCCGATGAATGTGACTTAATGACAATACAGGAATTCATAGATTCTGTAAAAGATGGTCTATTCAACGACGATGATGGACATGGGCGTTACGCAAACGGATTGCTTATGTCACCAGAAATGATTTATCCGTCAGACGTTGTAAAAGGTGTTGTACTCGAAGGTTGGACGCATATAGCATGGTTCAATAAGTAATAAAAGAAGGAAGGACATTAATACATTATGATTCTCGAAAATGGTAATATTATTGGCGATTCGGACTATGAGGTAATTCTTGACGACATGCTCGAAGAAATAATCCTCAACTTCGTAGGTTATGGTATGGAAGGTTTTGATGACGCTGTTGAGGCAGCACAAGATATGTTTACTGATAAGTCTTCAGTTCATTCTATTGATATTTATCAGGAAGATGTTCCCATAGCAATCGGAAGAGTTAAACAAGCTGCGCTTGAATTCTCAAATGAGCTTGCTAAAGAGTATGGTAGGCTTAGTAAGAAATTCATTGGTACAAAATCGTGGGAGAAATACAGAAGTACAGAAAAGAAGGGATAGCATGACACCATTTATAGAAGGTTCATTCATTGTAGTAACCATAGCGAGTTTCATGATAGGTATGGTTGTTGATTCAATTATTACCTATAAGAACATAAAAAGAAATAGATAACAAAGGAGGAACAAATTGAAGAGAGTAGCTAGGGACTTTACAGTAGTAATGGAAGTCCCGAATAACGTAGCACTTGGTAGGTGTGAGATTGTCGTAAGGGTCGAATCCGCAACTTATGTAGTAAGGCAGGAGGGTTTTGGTGGTGGAGATATAAAAGGCTTTAAGAACGGCAAGAACGTTCAGATTGATTTCGGACCACATTATCAGGAGGTAAAGATATAGCATGCCTACACCAATGCGTGAGATTATGAGGCGAGAAGCAATAAAGGATGCTGTTGCTGCCGCAGACAAAATCATCCTTGATTTCAGCGATGGTTCAAATGAAGAAACAGATTGGCTTACTGGAGAAGTTGCAAGAGCGTTTGTCGAGAAGGCACTGAATCCATTTACAAGTGGATTGTTCAAAGCTGATATGAAGTGTGAATGCAAGAAATCCATAAAAAGAAGGTGATAAAAGTGAAATACTGCCCAACCTGTGGTAAAAAGGTTTTTGTTACCGACTGCACACCTGATGTGGCTACCGATCACTACAAATACAAGTGTTTTGATGGCCACAAATGGGAAGAGTCAGTGTTAAAGTCCGGTGAATCATTGCACATTACAGAGGTAACAGAGGAGGAAAACGATGACGACCCAACTTGAACAGAAGAAAGCAATATTAGATACAGTACATCTATTCGAGACGATGTACGATGCGAGCAAAGATCATAGTCCTAAATGCATGTACTTTAAGCCAGATTTCATACTCAATGTTCCAAGAGTACCGATTGAAAACAACTGCTATCTTTGTAATTACAGTTGGCTGCAATCAGGCAAGCACCTCACTGAAATGTGTGAGCTTTGTCCTTGCACTCAATACCTTGGTAAGAAATGCTTTGAGCTTAATATGTTAATAGGCAGCGACATTCTAGTTGCTACTACAATCAAATGGAGTCTTAAGCAAGCGTATAAGATAGCAAGCTTGGCAAATGTATTAGAGTGTGACTTCACATACTGGAAAGAAATAAGATATGATTCAAGGAGTAAGTAAAAATGGCTTATCAAGAAAGGATGCAAAAAGAACAAGATTTTGAACTTGCTAGAAAAGGTTCAGAAATCCACTCTGTCCTGCAAAAACTAAATGACAAACAGTGGTCGATACTCAAGACAGTAAAGGTCTACGAAGCAATATATCAGGTACTTCCTGAGCACCGTAGAGAACGCTACAAGAAAGAAGACTTCATGGAAGACGATGTAGACAACAATATACTCAACGACTGCTATCTATGTGAGTATTCACATAACAGATTATCAATAGATAATAATTCCTTATTCGAAGAACCAATGGCCATGTGCAAATACTGTCCTTGCACGGAATATCTTGGTGATCACTGCTATAGAATTAACGATCTAGTATCGCAATATAGAATATCTGCCAGAACAGCACGCTGGGCGTTAAAGAACATCTATATAATCGCCCGAGAATCAAATACACCCTGTGAGTTCACATATTGGAATAAGGTTAAGTATACAGGAGGTAGATAATGGAACAAGAATTACTTAATGCACTATCAAAGGTAACAGCGCTTCCGGACAAAGGTGACAATTCCTACGCAGCATCGTATGCCCGTGCAGCAATCAAGCATCCAAATACTGGCAAGCAGATGGAAGGTGAAGAGCTTAAGGTACAACTCAATTATGTGCTAAGCAATCTCCGGTACTGGAAGGGCTACGATGCACAAAACGCCAAAGAAATACTTAAGAAGTATGCCGGTATCCATGAAACATCAGAAAACATCGTTATAACACCACTTGGTGAAGAAATGTACAATACTTGGCAGAGTGAGATCAAGCAAGAAGGCCATATGACTATACAACGCAGACTTCTTACTCATCAAAGGATGTACATACTTGATCTGTACCATAAAGGTCATAACACTCCTGTAACG
>Ga0255360_1000278_pt1 | contig 13151 bp, 17 predicted proteins | sample GFST50metaG_FD_186004 | JGI IMG/M metagenome (GOLD analysis project Ga0255360, IMG submission 186004) | Peat soil microbial communities from Stordalen Mire, Sweden - G.F.S.T50 | ecosystem: Environmental > Terrestrial > Soil > Wetlands > Peat | place: Sweden: Norrbotten County, Stordalen Mire... | reverse complement strand
GCATTTGTTAAGTACACAAATATATCTGCACCATTTATAGCTAAACATCTCCAATGCTCAGGGTAACGAATTTCTCTGCATAATTGTATTCCTATATTCACAACACCATCCATAAGCTTCAGTTTATATACTGGCAACTGATTTCCTGCTTCAAACACACCTCTTTCATGAGTAGCTAAATTCACCTTTTTATATATAAATTCTTGGCTACTGTGAGAGTAACATATTGCTGAATTATACCAAGCTTGTTGTTCATATATGCACGAACCGAAAATAAGGTGAATCTTTCTATTTATAACCTCTTGTTTTAAGCTATCTAATCCTTGCTGTAATGCTTCTAAATTAATATTTTCAAGAAAAGATGTATCATCCGCATATCCTGATAATGCTCCTTCTGGCAAAACAACTAAATCATCTATTTCCGTTTTTTCCAAAATTCCAACTATATTATTTAAGTTTTCTTCAATATCACATGATATTGGAAACTGACCTACAAGTATTGATACTTCCATAATTTCCTCCATTGTTCAATATTTCTTAGCTATTCCTTTTACTCAAATATCTCGCTTATCCATGAATAGCAACTATCTAACTCTTCATCACTTATCAAATTCGATCTATGCTCAAACATTATCTTTACATTTCTATTTTCTTCTCTAATAATTTTAAGATAATCCTCAATTGGTGCCCACCCGTCTTCTTGTCTTAAATTTGGTAATGCTGGGTAATGATTATTTTCTAAATTACCTGCTACTTTTACATTCCATAAATGAACAACTTCAGTATATTTTGAAAATCTTTTAATGACTTCAATATCATTAAACTCAGAGTCTATTTTATGTTGCAAATGAAGTCTGCCTGTATCCAAACAAATTTTTACCCTTTTATACTTTTTAAGCAAATTTTCAAGAAAATCATCTTCACAAACATACTTATTTAATGCATCAAATTCTAATACAGGAATAAAATTATATTCAAAACTTTTCTCTGATAGCCATCGGAAAAGGTATTCACTGTTTTTCTTAAATTCATCATATAGATACTCTGATTCGTATATATATTCACTACTATCTGCAAATCTCCAGTTACTCATATCAAAGTTTTCCTTTATGATAACTGGCTTGGGATAATGAAATAAAATATATTTAGGTTTAATTTGTTTTTGCTTAATATATTCCAATTCTTCTTGAATATGCTTATAAGCATCAATTTTTATCTCTTCATTTAATGATAAAAATTGAGGGTCTCTTAATTTTGATATCCCAGCTCTTAACGGAAAATGAATTCCTATATCAAATTTCTTATATTTAGCCTCATTACATAACTTATCTATTTCCTCTTCATTTTCAAATAAACATACTTGTATTCCATAAAACTCTTTTCTGAAATCTCTTTCAAATTTTTTATAATCATACTTTCCATCCATTCCAATCATAAAATTTTTCATAATGTCTACCTCTTTCATACTAACTCCAAAAATTAATATAGTATTCTTTATAAAAGACTATTGGTTTAACCCTTTATTATAACTTGCACATTTTTTCTTTTCTGTTTCATCTTTAAAGTTCCCAAAATAATCAAGTATTTCTATTGAAAAATCCACAAAGGCATTTCCAACTGCTGTAATTATATTTTTATCTCTTACAACATTTTCATTTACATAGGTATCCCTTGGAAATGGATCTTCTGATACCATTGGGAAATATTCCTTAATTTTATCTTCAGTTAAAGTAGTCGTATATTTTTTACCTTTTAATATTCCTGCTCTTGCTAAATACTGTGGGCCTGCGCATATTGCAGATAATAGCTTTCCTTGGTCATTTAAGTTATTTATGAGTTCTGTTAACTCCTGCCTCTGTTCATCATTAAACCCACCTGGTATAATTAACCCCTCAACATCTATATACGCCAATGACTCCTTAACTGTAGCCCTAGGATAATAGTACATACCTGATTTACTTTTTATGACTTTAATTTCATATGAAATTGGAACTATTTCTTTATCTAATAAATGGCAAGCTAATGTCATTTCAAAATCAACCATACCGTCATAAATAAAACATAAAATTTTTCCCATTAATGTTATTCTCCCCAGTTTTTCATCATTCTAATATCATTCAAATTTTTTTAGCTGTGTACCATTGGTACGCTCACTTTAGTAGAAAACCTATAGTTGTATATTGAAACCTTCAAATTCAAAAACACCACTGCCCTGCTGCAATAAGTTGTTTTTTTCTATTAAATCAAAAGCGCATTGCACTTTTTTTATAATGTCATTTGATATATTTAGCTCATTATGCCCTGGTAAAACTTTCTTTATATTATTTAAGTGACTTATTTTTTCTATAGATTTCTTAAATTGTACAGGATTTGTGCTGGGGTAAAAGGCATAAAGAGTTCCTAAATATATTAAATCTCCAGTGTATAAGTAACCTTTTTCTTCCTCAAAGAGACAAATATGACCTGGTGAATGCCCTGGAGTATGCCATACTCTTATTTTTCTTGAGCCAATATCAATAATATCATTATCTTTTAATATACCTATTGATTCTCCTTTATAAACAGTATAGTATCTTATATCGAATCCTTTAGGTGCTCTTTTACTAAATGGCTCTTTAACTATGCTATTTCTTATTGCATCAATTGGCATAGGTAATCCATTATTAAGCCACTCTGCATCATTCTCATGAACATAAATATCTCCAAAAAATTTATGACCGCCTATATGGTCCCAATGAACATGAGTGGTAATAACCTTTACTGGCAAACTTGTTAATTTATCAACTTCCTTTTTTATATTTCCTATACCTAATCCTGTGTCTATTAAAATTGCACTTTTAGTTCCTAGTAAAAGATAGGAATGTACTCTTTCCCAATGCCCATATTCACTTATAGCGAAGGTTGTATCATCAATTTTTTCAATAGTAAACCAGTTATCCATTGATTATATTTAGTGAGAGAGTGTATTTTAAGTACCAAACTACCACTAAAGTTCACCTCCTTTTTTTACTAATGACTCTTGTCCATTAACTCCTGAAGTTTCTCGGATAATTGCTTTTTCATTTCCCCATGCTTTTCTTCTGTAAACTGATATTTTTCAATGCTCCAATTTTCTTTTGGATATAACCATACTGGGTATTTTTTTCTATCCTCGTCTTCCCATTCATACCGAGGGAAAATGTGGGCATGTAGGAACGCATCTGAATTACCCAATATATCGTAGTTTATTCTTATTGGACTACATACTTCTGTAATTGTGTCTCCTATTAAACTCATGTCAATCAAAAAATCTGCTCTTTGTTTAACACTTAAATCATTTAAACTATTTACCTTTGGATAGGCAATAAGAATACAATAACCTGGCATGAACTGTGGGTCTCCTATTACTGCAAATCCACTTTTCATTTTGACTAATACAGTTGGATTTTCTCCCCTTACTGCTGATGCAATTCTATCCTTTTTCCAATCGCTCATATATCTCTCTCCTTTAATTTAAATAATTGTAAATCTACGTCGCAACTATAAAAGACTAACAGGATAATAATGTTTTTTTCGAGTTGGTTTTAGATTATTATAGACAATCTCTGTATTAATTTCTGGATAGATTTTGTTAATCAAATCAATTACCTCGTAAATAATCTTAATGATATTTTCTACAGATTTGTTTGTAGAATAATTGAAAATATCACGAAATCTTTGTTCTATTCCTTCAGGTTTAATTCTTATATTTTCTAACGATTTATAAAGCCATTTAAAAGAAGGAAAATATTCGTTATTTAAGGCAAGAAGTATAACAAACAATTGCTTTTGTAGCTCAATAATATGCTCACATACCATAGTTGGATTCTGTCTTTTTACATAAAGCTCAACCTGTCCACTTTTAATAGATTGTAAGCTTTTTTCAATATTATTAATTGCTAATTGCCTAGGATATAGTTGCGCTTTATTTTTCCAAGAATTTATTAATTGATCACCATGTAAAGGTATGCAAGCTCTAATAGTATCCATAAAATTACTACTACCTAAGTCTGTGTCAAAATCTTTTATAATAGAATCAATTACTGATTCTTCATGTGGAACAGTGCAATGCCAGAGGTCAACTTGAAATTCATTAATAAGTAAGTTGTCTTCCATAGCATCATAGTTATATGGATATAAATATGATGCATTTAACTCTGAAACAATAAACTTCCTGATATCTTCATTTGGACTTTTATCCCAAAATATTGGTATTTCTAAATCAGCATATTCGTCAGCATAACCACGAGCAACAGAGCCACCTATCACAATAGCCCTTACCCCTTGAATTTTAGAAATCTTTTCAGAAATTTGTTTTGCAAATTCAATTCTCCACCTGCAATGAAAATTTAATTCATGCATTGCATTTACCACCCCTTAAAGTCATAATATTTATAAAATTATATTTCAACTTAATCTATAAAAATTTGAACATATCAATATTATACACTTATGAGCCTTCAATTTCCATAATAGGATAATTTACATCAAATGCAAAATTAATTTTCTATAATAAACATTTACAACTAGTATTATGGGGGGAAACAATATGAAAATAGAAACAAAACATATAATAATTAGTCGTACATACATATTTTTATTTAATAAAATAAGGCTAAGTGAATCACTTAACCTTTTTTCTTAGTATCTTCAAAATAATTTCTATTCTAAATATTCAACACACCATTTATGGCATAAAGCGGAAGATTGGTTAACCACTCTTCTTATAAAATCATTGTATTTAATTGAAACACCTTGTTCTTTTGCTCTCTCCAACGCATTCAATATTAAATACATTCTATTTTCTTCTGATAAATTAGGGCAATTTAAAGCAACCATGTAACTTGCTCTAAATTCATCATTCCATTAGCCAGCATCTAATACAGTACCTCTATAAGTTCTATGCCCATAATATTCATGAACTAAAACCGCTCTTTCACTCATTAAACCTAAATGCATGTTTATTTTATACTGCGTTTGTCTAAACTTATTCACGGTACCACTTTCTCTGAGATTCATACATATTTTTATATTCGCCGTCAATTTCAATAAGCTCGTTATGCTTACCATCCTGCACAATTTCACCGTCCTTCAAGACAATAATTCTATCCGCAATCTTAGCTGAACCTAACCTGTGAGTAACTATTATTGCTGTTTTGTCATGGCAGATTTTTGCAAAGTCATTGTAAATGCGTGTTTCCTCCAGAGGGTCAATGGCTGCCGTTGGTTCATCTAAAATAATTAAATCGCTATGCCTAAATAATCCACGCGCAATGGCTATGCGTTGCCATTGACCGCCAGATATTTCTATACCGTCGAAATCCCGGCTGAGAACAGTATTCAATCCATCTTTATAGCTCCCACATTCCAAAAGCACCCCGAATTTATCGCAAATATCCATAAGCATCTCTTTATTTGTAAATTTGCCCATTTGACTGATGACCAAATTTTCTTGCACGGTCATTTTATATCGGCAATATTTTTGAAAGACGGCAGATATGTTGTCATACCTCAAATATTTAACGGGTATATCGCCATAAGAAACTGATCCTTCAGACGCCTCGTACAATCCCATAATAAGTCTACACAATGTTGTCTAAGGTTGTATAATCTTTTGATTTAAGCATTTTTCCTCCAATACATAAACTAAATCATTATTTACAATAAACGCATGTTTTTAAATCTAAATTTTTTATATTTTTTATGAATTTTAAAGATTCAGAATCATACCAAATATTTTTTATATTGCTTTTAATGTAAATGTTATAGTTTTGTTTAAAATATTGCATTATTACCAGCAATTTGTTCATATTTTTATAATATTCCTTATTAATATATAATACAATATATATTTTCTTAAATGTTAATAAAATAATTAAAATCCTATAATTAACTCATATTACGCTGAATGTATAAGTTTATCTATTTTAATTTGCTTAGTGATTTTAAATGGTTAATTCTATCTTCAAAGGAAATACTCCCTTGAAATATTTTAACTAAACCACTAATCAAAGAGACCTCTTCTACTAACTGCTTATCTTCAATTTTTAAATGTAGATTTAAATTATTTAATGCTTGAATACAGAAATCTACGCCTAATTTTGTAGCAGCAGAAGTATCGGCACTTAATTCGATACTTCTTACTAAAGGAATCTGCAAAGAGAAAATTATTATCATTGGGATAAAAGCTAGGTACGAAATATCTGGTTTTACTATTTGCAGATAACAAAAAAGCAATCCCAATAAAAAAATACATATCTCTACTACAATTCTTTTCATATAATCAAAAGATTTTATATGACCTAATTCATGTTCAATAATATATTTAGTAGTATCTTCATTAAAGGTTAGAACCTGAGGACTAAGAAGAATTACACCACTAGCTAAGAATGTCGCCAATCTATGTTCAGCATAAAGAAAAGGAGAAACACGAACTGTTTCTTCAAATTCAATAGACATTTTTGAATAACACCACCTAACTAATACCTTTTTTGCAAAAATACCTGTATAAGTAAAACAAAATACAACGGCTAGCCCATATCTTAAAATATCCACTTTAGAAAGGAATGCAAAGCAAATGCTCAAAATGCTCAAAATAGATAGCAGTAATATAATATCCTTTAAAAAATCTACTACATTAGGAGTATTAGTTTGTATAATGTAAATTTTATTATTTTCAAAAAAATATTCATAATTACCTGTCAATGTACTTACATTAACATTTACTTTATTAAATAATGATAATGTGCACCACAACACAAATGGATTTCTAAATTTAAAAGTATTTTTATTTATATTTTTAGCTATAGCTAAATCTATAGTTAGTGTATATTTTTTAATATAAGATATAGCCATTACTAAACAAAAACTTCCCATAATAATCCAAACAATTGGTTTTTTAAACTTTGGATCCATTCCACGTAACACAATAATCAACATAAGAATATTTAACACTTGATATGACATACCTACTGATATATTGGCAGATGATACATTTAAGCTCCTATTTTTCATATATCCTCCTATATAATCTCAAATAAACTTTTTCTCTACTTTAAATTTATCTATATTTTCATGCTTTATAGAAAAAAGCTCTTCTAACCTTTTCAAGTTTCGCATTCGAGCTACCTTAAATAATCTATAATCCTTCTTGTTATAACAATATCCAAGCATGTACCATGCATACCATTTCATTCACCACTTCCTATAACATTACTCTATCTTAAATTAGACTGTAAATGAACATTCCTTCTTTTCTTGAAATTAAATCTATATATGTTAATAGATTGCTAAATAAAAATAATATTTATTTCATAGTAAATTATAACATCATGTACTATAGATTACTATTTTAAAAAGTGGTAATGGGACAATTCATGTTATAAACGCAATTAATGGTAATTATTTAAAAAAGCACTTGACTTTTACTTCTCACAAACGTAATCTATAATTGCAGATTACATTTGTGAGAAATGGAGGAAAATATTATGAATAAATTAATTCGTAAAATATCAGATGCTGAATGGACTGTAATTAAAGCATTATGGGAAGAGGGAGAATTAACTTCAACTCAAATAATAGAAAGATTAAGATCTACTACTAGTTGGAAACCAAAAACTATTCATTCATTAATTAATAGACTTGTCAACAAGGGAGCTGTAGGTGTTAATAAAGAAGGTTCGCAGTTTGAATTTTATGCTATTTTGGATAAAAATGATTGTGTTATGGAAGAGACTAGATCGTTTTTAAAAAAAGTTTACGATGGATCAGTTAAACTTATGATCACTAATTTTATTAATAATGAAAATTTATCTGAAAATGAAATTGAAGAACTGCATCGTTTGCTTAATGAAGGCATTAAAAAGTGAACGGAATGGTGAAACATAATGGATTTAGGATATTTATAAGCAGCCAATGACTGTAAAGAGTACACTGAAATTTAATTTAAAAACTGCAGCTATAATATGGATTATTGTAGCTTTATCAATTCTAGCATATATAATTTTTACAAATATAATGTTATGGATTAATATAACTAAAAGACCAAATTGTAAAAGACAAGATGTAGACGACATATTGCAAGAATCTAAATTAAAGCTTGGAATAACTTCAAAAATATCTGTTATTTATGATAAGGATATAAAATCACCTTTTGCATATGGAATCATAAGACCTAAAATATTAATTTCAGAGCATATTGTTGATAAGTTGATAAATTAACTTCACAAGAACTAAAATTTGTATTTTTGCATGAATTAACTCATATAAAGAGGAAAGACTTAGTAGTATATGATTAAGATACTTTCAAAGCAAAATCTATTTATTGGTACTCTAGGGTTTTCAAATAAAAATATCAAAAGGAGAATAATTATGATTTCATCATTTAATAAGAACTCAATTACAGGTACTGTTATAGCTTTGTGCCTAGTATTTATGGTTGGATGTTCAAGTGCATCAAAGAATTTAAGCAGCAGTTTGAATATTACTACTGCTAGTGAAAATGCAACTCATTCAAATAGTTCTTCTACTAACAATGTCACAAATACAGCTAGCACAAATACTTCTTCAAGTAATGGTACGACAAAAAATTTTGTAACTAACTCAAGTAAATCTATGCTGAATTCTAATTCAGAAAATGCACTTCTTCAGAATATTAAAAATTTAGCTTCACAAGGTAAAATTATAAACTGCGATTTTGCAGTTTATGGAACTCCTATTGAGAGTGTGGAATCAAAGTTTGGCAAAGCAGATAGAGAAGATTTTGTAGCACAGGCCAAGGGTACGTATTACACTTATTCAAAACAAAATGTAGTTTTTGGAGTTGGTAAAGCAAATTATATTTTTGAAGCTAGATCATTTGACAGAAGGCTCGGACAGATATCTTTTTCAATGGTGAAAAAGATTTTTGGAAATCCTGCATATAATGTAACAGTTAATGGTGAAAAAATTATAGGCTACACAGCATGGGCTATAGACACCACACGGCAAAAATATAAAGTTGAAATTGAATTTGTATTTCCTAAACCTGCAAATGGCAATAATGATCCTATGTTGAAACATTATTCTGTTTTATTTCCTCGTGGTACAGCTAATGATATGGGCAATGACCCAGGAAGACAATGGTAGAAAATATTTTTAATTTATTAAACAGAAAAATGATTGTTACAATCATTCTTCTATTTAATAATTTCTATTCAGTTAATGATGAAATAGCCTCAATTGAGAATGTGCCATAGCAATATTATATTCATCACATGCTATAGTTACTATATCATCCCTTATAGAGCCACCAGGATGAAGAATATATTTAACACCACTTTGTGCTGCTCTATCTATGTTATCTCTAAATGGAAAATAGGCATCTGAACCTAAGGAAACTCCTGATAATTTAGAAAGCCATTTCCCCTTTTCTTCCACTGTTAATCTAGTTGGTAGTTTTTCAAATACACTGTCCCAATCGTTAATTTCCATAGCCGTTGTGTCATCTCGAAGATATTGATCTATTGCATTATCCATATTAGCTCTTGGTAGCCCTTTTTTAAATTGCAACTGCAGTACTGCTGGATGTTGTCTTAGATACCAAATATCCGCCTTTGATGCCGCAAGCCTTGTACAATGTATTCGTGATTGTTGTCCTGCACCAATGCCAATCACTTGACCATCTAACGCAAAGCAAACGGAATTAGATTGAGTGTATTTTAATGTAATCATGGAAATAAGCAAATCTCGTTTAGCTTCTTCAGGTATATTTTTGTTCTTAGTTACTATGTTATTAAGAAATTGCTCTCCTATTTTTACATTGTTTCTACTTTGTTCAAAGGTTATACCATATATTTCTCTTTTTTCAACTTCTTCTGGTTCATACTCAGAATCCATTTGAATTATACAATAGCTCCCTTTTTTCTTTTTTGTGAGCAATTCTAAAGCTTCCTTTGTATATCCTGGAGCAATTATTCCATCTGAAACAGATTTACTAAGTATAGTTGCAGTAGGTAAATCTACAATATCACTTATTGCTACAAAGTCACCAAAGGAAGACATTCTGTCCGCTCCCCTTGCTCTTGCATAAGCATTAGCAACTGGTGACAATTCAATATCTTCTACAAAATATGATTTCTTTAATTCCTCACTTAGTGGAACGCCTATGGCAGCACCTGCTGGACTTACATGTTTAAAAGAAGCTGCTGCTGGAAGTGCTGCTACTGACTTCAATTCCTTTACTAACTGCCAAGAATTAAAAGCATCCATAAAGTTAATGTATCCTGGTCTGCCATTCAAAATTTTAAAGGGCAATGCCTTATTTTTAGTATAAATTTTTGCAGCCTTTTGATGCGGATTGCATCCATACTTAAGTTCAATTTGTGAATTTTCCATGTATAATAACCTCCTAAAAATTTAAATGCAAAAAAGCCTGGATAAATTTTTTATTTACCCAGGCGGTCGATATTAATATTAATTCATGCTCCCTATGGTTAACTCCATTTCCGCCAGTTGCATGATTCATTTATTTTATTCAACTATAGTGTAGCATATATTTTACATCATTTCAATTTATTTATTGGTTAATATTACACATTTTCCATGTACATTACCTTTATTTTGCCTTGTTAAATATCTCGTTCAGCTTAATATAAGGGTTGTGATATCGTCCTTTTTTTATAGTATTTTTTTTATATTGAATAGATTTTTGAGGACACCACTGCATACAAGCAAGGCATTGCTCACAATTATGGTGCCACTGAGGTTTTCTGTCATTCATAGTTATGTTACTCAACTTTCGCATGACAAAAATACTAGCTTTTCCTTTATAAAAGCAGGTAATGTTGATATAAAATAGTCCAAAAACAAGTTAATTTGTTCTTTTGTCAAAGAAAGTTTTTCTTGTAATGCGTTTTTAAGTAATTCTAAAATAATTTTAATAGCTTCAAAAAATTGTATATCTTCAAGTTCATCACAACAATTAAAAAATAAGCCACCTATAGTACGTAAATCTTCATTGTTGCGACTTTGTGTAGATAGCATAATATATCGAGTAAAAACAATAGTAGTATGCGCAACCATTGATTCATAAGAACGTCCTTGAAATTCTTTTGCAAGATTTAAAAAGGATTTGTTCATTTTGAAGAAAACTTCGATGTCCCAACGTTTTCCGTATATCCTTATGATTTCTTCATCACTTAATGAAATATCTGTTGAAATTAGTGCTAACCAATTTTTTGATTTATTTTTATCTTTAACAAAGACTATTTTTGCCTTTATAGGCGTAGCCTGTGAATCTTCACCTATTTCAACAATTACAGATGCTTTAACTTTAGCTTTGCCACGTTTTTTCTTTAGCGTAGCATATAAAGATTTTAGATTCAATTTTCTATTTTCATAAGTGTAAAAAACTTTTGGCATAGCTTTAACCATAGCTATTGTATGAAATTTAAGTTCTAAAATTCTTATTAAAGTTTTTGGATAAGTAAACCAACTATCGAATAAAACATAAGTTCCAGGTATAGCATAAGCTGTCGCTTGTTTTATTAGATCAATCATTGCATCTGGTGATTTTTTTATAGCTTCAGCCTTTATTTTATAGCCATTGCTTCGCTTGTCTGCATTTGGATTCATTGGACATATACGATTTTCTTCTTTTTCTGAGCTTAATAATGTAAAAGCTAAAGGTAAAAAAGTATTTCCATCAGACCACCCTAAAGTAAGCATTCTGAATCCTTTTTTATACCTGCGATCTACGTGGTCAAAAACATTTGCAAGAAGTTCTACAGATTTACTTCTTGTTCTGCTGTAGAATGAATCGTCAACAATTAAAACATTTACTCTATCCTTGGAAGTTAATGATTCAATATCATTTTTAATTATTGAGGATGATAATAAAAGCAAAAATTTTCTCCAATTAAAATGTGTAGAATTTAAAAACCTGTATACAGTATCTTTGGCAAAAGAAGTTTCTGTATTTTTAGAATCTAGAGTACGAAACAAATTTTTACCTGTAAATACTAACAAGAAAATAAATTTAAATATTGAACCACAAGGGAATCCTTTTTCTTTACAAAAGTTTGATTGCTTTAAAAGAGAATTAATTTTATTTTTTCTAAAGAATATATCAATAGTAGATTTAAACTGTTTTTCAGTATCATTTTTTGTTATAATTGTATCCATGAAGAACATCCCCTTTGGTTTTTGTTTGTCGTGATTCAATTATACCAAATAAGGGAATGTTCTTCATTTTTTTTTGCCGCTAAAATACTGAAATCACAGGCTACGCCTAAAAGAATTATGTGCGAAAGTTGAGTTATGTTATTAACAGCGCATACTTTTAAACATGTACCACACCCATTACATTTTTCATCCGTCCAAAAATTCTTGTCCTTATCATAAGGTTTAAATCCTCTGTACATAACGTTACCAACTGTTTTTATAATATATTTTCCTACATAATTTGTTTTCACTATTTTCTTATCCGTTACGTTTTTTGCAATTTCAATTACTTTTTCTTCTTCATAATTAAATTTTTCTTTTTGCTCTTCATCTGATGGAACAGAATATAGGAGTTGATAGTTTTCAGGCATTTTAATTTTATAGGTTGCTGATAGTTTTACTCCTTTTGTACCTAGTAAATTTTCTAGCTGTGAAAAAGCAGCGCCAACAACGCCACCACAATTTGCTATAGCAAAAACATACACACCTTTACCTATTTGTAGACTTTCAACGAATTCTTTCACAATTGAAGGTACACCCCAAAAATAAACTGGGAACACTATTCCCACCTTTTGTGAAGTGACATTAATACCTCCAATATTATTTTTAGAAATTTGTACAATTTCTGCACCTTTTAATTGTTGTGCCAAATCTTTAGCTATCTTTAGTGAATTGCCAGTACCAGTAAAATAGTAGATTGTAGTTTCCATAACATTGCCTCCATATTACCACTCTCGTTTCGATACTTATCAAATTATAATAATTTATTATATAACGCAGATAATAATATGTCAATATGATCTCTATATCCCGTTACAATGGTTTTTGTTCCTATTGTTTAACATAAGTTAATTGGGTATAATTATTATAATATGAAATAAAGTAGGTGAGATATGTGAAAAGAATACCACTTGGAATAAGCGATTTTAAAA
>Ga0255360_1000276_pt1 | contig 13259 bp, 19 predicted proteins | sample GFST50metaG_FD_186004 | JGI IMG/M metagenome (GOLD analysis project Ga0255360, IMG submission 186004) | Peat soil microbial communities from Stordalen Mire, Sweden - G.F.S.T50 | ecosystem: Environmental > Terrestrial > Soil > Wetlands > Peat | place: Sweden: Norrbotten County, Stordalen Mire... | reverse complement strand
ATATTATATATCCCTCAAATAAAGCAAATGCATGATTAGCCTTATCATTAATTTCTTCTTTAGGAACTTTCGAAAATTCAAGTACTTTAGAAAATAAGTAAATTAAGTTTTTCATAGGACTTGAATATGCATCTACAATTTCAGAATCTAAAAAAGCAATTTCAGAGCCTAGAACTGCAAATGGACATCCAAAATAATTTTCATCTTTAGCATCTTTTATAATTTGTTCCATAAATATTTCTACAAACTCTTTCCAATTTCTATTTTTAGAAACTTCAAGCAGCCATGAACCTATTTTTTCTTTAAAGTAGTTAGCTACTTCAATTGCTAAATGTTTTTTATTTTGAAAATGGTAATAGAATGAACCTTTAGGCAAATTTGTTTCTAGAAGTATATCGTTTATTCCTGTATTATTATAGCCATTTGTTAAAAATTTTTTTGCCGCACATTCTATAATTCTTTTTTTAGTTTTTTCACCTTTTGTATTTTCCACCATATGTTACCTCCTAATAATATAATAGACCGCTCAGTCTATTGTGTCAATAATTATTATAAAATAACAAGATATATACCCATAATTTAAAGCATTATTAAAATTAAATAATTAAATGATTTTTTATCCGATGACTACCCGCTCTAATACTCCCATCTTGTAGAAGTGGGAGTAAAGAGCGGCTACGTCCCTGGATAACGATTTCTAAGAATCAGATGGGGTCAAAAACAAAACCCCACCTAATTCCAAGAACTCTAAATCTAATTTGTATCTGGAACCTTTATCCGTACTTTCATAAATTTGAAATCCAGCATTTTCAAACAGTGCTTGTGAACCGTAATTATATTTGTATATCTCATTAACGTATATTGTATCAAAACCTATAAATCTTGCACGTTTTACCAACGCTTTAACAACAAGTGTTCCTATACCACATTTTCTATATCGTAAATCTCCAATTACTATCGGCATATCTTCTTGCCAAAAAGTAACATCTCCTATTGGAATAAACACATCATTTTCAAGTATCTCAATAAAGTACAATTCTCCGTGATTATCAAGATATTTATACATTCGTTGTAATTTTTCCATATCATAAGCTACTGCATTTATTCCATCTACCAGTTTCAAAGTTTCTTCATTTTGATACCAATTATACGCAAAATCAAAACTTCCATCAAACTTTCTTAATCTAAGTTTTTCATTTATTTCAAGTATATTGGGCTGATTAACACCTTTAATAGCCATACAGACCTCCACCACTAACATATTTACAAAAAACATTCTTTACATTATTCCATATCAATCCAGTACCTTTGAAAAACGGATTCATCACTCACACCTTCAGATTCTAAGATACCTCCATTTTTAATTATGGTTTTAGCTGAGCCGATATTTTCTTTATCACAGGTTATAAGAACCTTATTAATATTTAAATCTTTCATAATATCTAGTGCTTGTCTTAAAATTTCTGTTGCATACCCTTTTTTTCTTTCACTAGGTCTTATGCCGTAGCCTATGTGCCCACCTCTATCAGCCAAACTTTCATTGAGCCTGTGTCTTAAATTGGCAGCACCTAAGGCATATTCAAAAAAATAACTAGTCAGTATGCTAGTCTATTTTGCGTCATGCTTCGTCGGCAGAACCCTTCGATAGCTCACTATCGGCGGAACCTACCTCCTTGCCTGACACAAAATATCCGTAGCATCTTTGACTTGTTATTTTCTTTCATATGCCTAACACTCTATTATCTTCATCCACTAACCAATAGGTTGAACTTTCAACAGAATTAGGACTTACTCCAATGCCTCTACTTAATTCTTCAAGTTTTTCTACCATTGCTGCAAAATCACTAGTATCAAAATTCAAAACCCAAGGTGTAAATTTTTCGTCACTTTTCTCCCATTCATGAATCATATCTAAATATTCTTCTTCAAACCTAATATTTGGTTTTATTAAATATACTTCTGACATTAATGCTCACCCTTTCTATCACACAAAAATATTACCTTCGAATATTTCTTTTATCACTTAAACATAGTTCAATCATTTTTCTATCTACTTCATCGAAATCACCTATATCAGTTTCTAAGTCCCAAAGAATAATCTTGTCCATTTCTTCATTATCATTAAATACATCAAGTTTGCTGATTAATTATCTATATCAACAATTTGTCCATCATATCCAAATTCTAAAGGGTAATCTCTGAATTTTGTTTTACACAGATCGTTTAGATCTGTATGTGATAATCCAAATGCTTCTTCAATATGAGTCACAATTATTCTTTTTGCATTCATTTCCCTCGAATGCTCTAGCATAATTTCAAAACTATCTTCTGTATCAGAGTAATCTGCTCCAGTTCCAATTGTTTTATCTTCAAAATACAAATGATGTGGTATAAATACATCAATATTCTTAACTTTTTCATATATTTTAAATCCATGATATTCACAAGGAGCATACACGACCTTACTTTTACCTTCAACAATCATAAAATAATATCCCTCTGTTTTAGGTATGAATAACGGCAAAACTTTAATATTTCCTAATTCAATTGGATGTCCATGTTCAATTGGTAGTATTTTAATTATATTTTTTGATTCAAGATATGATAATATGTTTCCACTGCCATACCTTTTCATTATTTCTAATTGCTTAGGAGCAATAAACACTTTTATTGGCTTATTCTTAGATATTCCATTTATGTGATCAAAGTTTATTTGCTCCATAACTCGTAATCCCTGTGTATGATCTGGATGCCAATGTGTGAGAATAATATTTTCAACTTTCTCTATGTTTTCTCTATTTAACTGAATTCCGATTTCATCTGGAGTATCAAACAGTAGGTTTGCATCATATACATAAAGACTTGGTCCAGTTCTTGCAAAGGGTATCCCTTTTTCTCTTGCTTCCACACAAACTTTACAGTTGCAGCAAGCCCTAGGCGGTGGTGCTACACCTCCACTTCCTAAAAGATTAAATCTCATTTACATTCACCTCTTATTTTTTTCTACATACATATAATCCATGGTTGCTATATCCCAATATTGATGGTTCTCCACAAATCTTTAAATGATATTTCATCCACCCCTCATAATGTTCGATTAAATTTGCCATAATAAAAACAAGATTATTTGCTATTTAAATAACTCTTATGTTCGTGTATAAAATCCCTACCCATATTTTTTAGGTGCTTTTTTATAAAAGCTTCGGATAATTCATCTGACGTAATTCCATAACAAATCAATGCATCGTTATAGAACATCATCATATCAACAAGTTCTTCAACAAATGCTGCCCTCACAGTCTCATCATTCATGATAGCATTTTCGCCACGTTTTTTAATGATTGATATTGCTTCTCCCATTTCTTCTATCATCCACAACAAGCAACTACGACCATTTTCTACTGAAAGCGGCGACCATTTTCCTTTGTATTTTTCATGCAATTCTTTTTGCATAGACATAATTTCTGATAGCTTTAAATCTGACATACTTACACCTCACATTATGTAATATTTCACCAAGCAGTCTTAGCCTTATGCATATTCAAAAAATGATTCTTTAAACGTAATGGTTATTTTATCCAAATCAACCTCTGCCTCAATTCCGTATGGAATAATGCATCTTGGATATGCATGACCGAAATTTACATTGTAGATTATTGGTAAATCTTTATTTTCAATAACCTTATAATAAATAGCTTTATAATCATCATAATATTGTTCATCTTGAGGCTTTCCAATAATTATGCCATTAATCACATCAAAAATGCCCGTGCTTTTTAATGTGATTAATTCTTTTTCAAATGCTTCTGGTTCTGGTTTTTCCTCACAAGTTTCAATAAACAATATTTTATTTTTCCATTCATCTAAAGATGGAAACAGACCATACTTTTCACATATATCTTTTTCATCGTCATAACGTGAATTGGTTAATATATCATATAGACTTTCAAGACAACCACCTAAAAGTCTTCCTTTAAAGCTCCCTTTCCCCTGTAAAACTTCATATCCTTTTTCTTCTAAACGCTCTACTCTGGCAGTTCCTACTGCATCCACAGAAAAATCTATTCGTTCCTCATACCATACATTACTTGATTCAATACAATTCTCATTGCTATTTTGAAAATACTTGCAAAATTCTCTTCTTGTATATGGCAACATTTCCTTATCCAATTCAGCTAAATCACAAACAAAATTAGGTCCATAAAAAGTAGCCATTCCAAGTTTATAAAACATCAAATGATTAATTGTAGTATCTGAAAATCCTGTAAATAATTTAGGATTATTATGAACAGCATCGATAAATTCTTTATCATCCATTAAATATGGTAACGTTCTATAAGTATCATCTCCCCCAATTGCACATATAATCCCTTTTATGGATTTGTCATAAAAAGCATCTTTTAAATCCTGTGCTCTGGCTTCCGGATGATTTTTCAAATACTCTATTCCCTTTAATGCATTTGGCATAACAACAGGTACTAACCCAAACTCCTCTATTCTTTTTAGTCCTAAATCTAATTCATGCTTTGCAAAATTTTCACCAAGCATTCCACTGGATAAACTTATAACTGCAATTTTATCTCCTCTAACTAATGACTTTGGCTTTTTCATAATTATCAGTCCTCTCTAAAATCTTCTAAATGTTTTTTGTTTTACTCCACATGAAAATTCCTCACTTGCTGCTATTATCGTATTCTCTTCCGTTTATCTCCCTCAATATTCTATTATATAAGTACGGCTGAATTTCTGGATAAGTCAATTTCTCTGGCAATGCATCAAATAATCTTACTTCACCTATTTCTGAATCTGGCAAATCTCCTAACTTCTTTATTTCAGCATAAAATAGCCTGCCATAAGATGCTTCATCATCTCTAATAACGAAGTAATCAACTACAGGTTTTATCTCAAAATCAATTGCTCCTGTTTCCTCAAATAATTCTCTTTTAGCAGTATCATTAATATCCTCACCAATTTCTCTATGTCCACCTGGTATTTCCCATGTATCTCTCTGTTTATGTTTCACAAATACCCATTTCCCTTGAAATGAAGCACTAATAACTGCAAACTTTAACTCCCTATCGTCTACTTGTCCAATATCTGAAAAATCTAATTTCATATATACCTCCTCAAACCTAAAAGCCTTTTCTGAATTTAATATCTTTCCGCTAACCCCTCTTTAACTCTCCATATAGGTGGCTCTGCATTATCTCCCCAGTATTCTGTTATTTCTTCTATTAAGCTACCCTTTATTTTAAAAAATGCTGTATTATAGAAACTATTTAATTTATCTTCAGATTCAACCTTTACAGCCGAATTAACTAAATCATCCATTGAGTTAATCTTGTCCCTATTTTAAATAACACTGGAATAATTAAAAGTAAACATGCTCCTACGACCACTGTAGATAACAGTAAAGAATAGGAACTAATAACTCCACTATTAATTGATTTAATTATTATCAAAGAATTAACTGGAATTTGCAATAGCAGTCCAGTTATTAAACCTGGCGAATACTTTTTTATAATAATAGTTGCGATAAGATGTGGAAATATAGTATTAATTATCATTGCTCCAACAAACCCAAAATATAAATATTTGAAAAATAACAGATTAGGAAAAAATATAAATAAACTTGTACTCAAATATGCAATTAGCGTAATTATTAATACTGCAAAATGAAATTCATTTTTTTCTACTTGTTTATGAAATTTCATAGCATATTTAGACCATTGGGGTAGCCATAATGCTTCTTCAATATTATGCAAAGTTATTGATAAAAGAAATAATAAAAATATATTAGATTGATTATTCATCATTTACTCCTCTACATCGAAATTTTCTGATTTAAACTACTATGCCAGTGGATAAACTGATTTTGACTAATATCCTATTATTTATTTTTCAGGAAATAATTTATCCTTATAATAAGATTCAGCTTGATATATTGCACCTAATGGATTATGTGCTAAAACTCTGTCTTTTACTGCCAAAACAGTTATTGGAGCCTTTGAATATTTTATAAATAAAGAATCATGACCAACACACAAACCCAAAAGAATATTTAAGTCTGTTTTAGCTTCATTTAAAAATTTAGCCTGTCCAATTGGATTACACATTGGTACATTTGATTTTATATCAATAAAATCTTTTGATACACCTCCATTTTTACAGATAACAGAATTTACAGTAAATCCATTGTGTTTAAGCACTTTACACAAAATATTAGCTTCATTAGATAAGCCTATACAGAATGCAATACCTATATTTTGAAACTCACATCTATTGGCAAAATCCATTATTTCTTCAAGTCTTGTTTTTTCACAGTATCCTTCACTTACAACTAATGCTGATGCTTTAGCAATTTTCAAGTTTTCATTTTCCTTATAGATTTCATTAATTTCTTCTATTTTTTTATCAAGACTTGGACAATTTTTAGGAGCTTTATCCAATTCTCTCTTATTACAAGCATGAATAGAACATAAAGCACAGTTATACTTAACATTGGCTCTCTCTTGATGAAAGTATTCAATCTTTAATTTGGGACAAGACTCAGAGATAACTTTTTTAAATTTATTTATGTCCACTTCTTTTTTTGCCTTCTCCAATTTAATACAGCCATTTTCATATTCAATTTCAATCTGTTCTGGCTTATCATAAGATATTCTCAAAATTGAAATCTGTTCCCATTCTACAAAAGCAAAGCAACTGCTTAATGTAGTAGAAATATGTATACCTTTTTCGAAAATCTTAATGGAACCATTTAATAATACTACGTCAAGTTCATCATGCCCACCTAAATAATTAAATTCAAAACATTCCAATATATCTCCATATTCACTCTTAATTACTTCCAATTTACTCATACTGATTCCTTTCCTCAACAGCCTTTAGCCAAAGCTCCTTATCTGGAACAAGCTGTACTGTTTTCTCTACACCTATGTAATAAATTATTGTATCAACACTTTCACTGTTTTACTAATCACATATGGACTATCCTTCTTAATAAGATTTTCAATATACTTTAAAAATCTTCTGTAGCATTCCATCATTATTTTACCTTCCACCATAAAAATCATCAATTCATATTCCACCATGACTCTACGTTTCCAAATAGTACAATATATATTGTCATAAATGCTACTATAATAGAAGTTCTCATAGCTCTTCTGCTCTGCAAGTTCAATTATATCGTCAGCTTTACTTAAACCTTTAAGACTATCAATAATTTTTTCAGCTCTATCTTTATTTATATTCAACAGCTCATATTGTTCAGATAAAAATTTCACCAACTCCCCATTTTCTAACACCTCATCTTTCAAATAAAATATATATCCGTTTTCAACTTCATCAATTTCATATAAATCTAATGATACTTCTTTTCCTAATCCCTCTTTAAATTCTTCAAAAGTAACCCTATTCTGTTCCATTTCTTTCTTCCTTACCATGATTCCATGACATATTCCCGCTTGTATATATTGTCCCACTCATATCACACTCTTTCTATTTTTTATCAATTTTATTTTATCTGGTTTTATAGCTTCTCTTATGTGTGTTTTTTTAATCTTATCTTATAGGAACTATGGTTTCTGAAAGTTCTTGCAACTTGAACCTTTTACTTGCTTTTCACATTCTTACCATGTGTCATAAACACCCGGTTTTCTTCCTTCTTTTACCGCATAAAATGCCATAATACCATCACTGCCTATATCAATTCGTTTTGAGGATTCAAACTACACATACACCACAAATATTTCTTTTCCTTCACAGGTTACTCTTTCCTCTTTATATTCTTTACCCTTATTAAAATTATAAATGACAAGATACCCAGTATCTAATCCTTGAATATCCAAATAGTCACTAAGCTGCTTTAAGCCTCTCTCATGATATTCAGGTCCTCTCCACATTTTCAATTCTACTAAATACTTATGTGAAAAGAAAGTAACCACTACATCAAGTCTCTTTTCCTCAGAAACCTGCACTTCCTTAAAATCAAAGCCTACTCCATTTATAATGGGCTTTATGAATGCTAAAAAAATCAGTCTTCCTTCTCTTTCTATAAACTTAGCATCAATAGAACTATATTGTTCCTTAATAAATTGCTGAAATCTTAGAAGGATTTTCTCAAAATCTAATTGATTATTCATTATAAAATTTTCTCTGAAATTATAATTTGACATATCTGTTTTATTTTCAAGCTTGGAAGAAAAATAATTATAAAGCCTCTCTTGAAAAATCCTATTGGATATCTTTACTCGTCCGTTTATATTTTGAAAATATCCAAACACAACTCCCAAGTTTATAATTGGATTGTCTATATTAAAAGTTTTTTCATTTCCATTGATTATTAATTCAAAAATATATTCTTTCAGCTCTTCATTATTTTCAACATTTTTTATCAAATCATCAAAAAGTGTATTACTTTCCTTAAGAATTGCCTTAACAGATCTGTCAATATCTTCTACACTCCATGAGTTTTCATTATCTAGCATAAGATCTTCATCAATAATTTGACATATCCTGCTTACTAAAAAAGGATATCCATTTGTATAAAAATGTAGCTTTTCCGAGATTTTTTCAATATCCATTGAGATATTTTTATCATCACTGTATTTCTTAAGCATGGTAGATATTTCTTCAGCATTAAAACTCATATCTATATTAAAGTTTACGGCTATATTCCAAGGGCTGTTATATTTCTTTTCTTCTCCTTGCCTGAGTTTAAGCTTTAAATTCTTAATATCATAAACGCCTGCAAGAATTACGGAATGAAAAGTTTTATCTTTCCCTTGCTGCCTTAATAAAAACTTATTTCTAAGCATTCCTAAAAAACTTAGAAAAAGTTGATTATTGGAGCTTTTATCCACTTCATCAATAAAAATCACTACATTTCTATCAATAATTTTGCAAAACTTAGTAATAGCTTTTGAAACATCCTTCAAATCATTGACTTCTGCAGCCATTTCGTAAAGAAAAGCTGCATATTTCTCATAGTTAAACTCTATAGAATCTGCAAATATTTTTAATATTGTTTTAGAAAAGCTTTGTTCCTTTTCAAATATTAAATCTCCTATACCTTCAAAGCTAATGCTTAAAATTAAATATTTATCTTTTAAAGCCTGCTCTAACATATACATAGTTGTAGTTTTGCCATATTGTCTTGGTCTGTTTATAACAAAATAATCTCCATTATGAACCATATCTTCTATTTTTCTGAGCTTATCATATATATCAACCATATAATGCAAATGCCTGCTGTGTTAAATTTCTTACTCATGCTTCTCACTTCCTTTAAATTTAATCCACTTTAATTTAAGTTTCTCTGCTAAGTCTGACATGGATGAACGAATATCTGGACTTTATTGTAGACTTATATTCCATAGTTTCATATATTTATTTCCTTATTTACTTTCGCTTTGTACTCTATTCCCCAATTCCACATTGAGTCAAGAATGGGTTTAAGACTTAAACCTACTTTAGTAAGAGAGTATTCAACCCTTGGTGGAATTTCGGCATAGGCCTTACGAACCACAAGTCCATCTTCCTCCATGGCCCTTAGTTGTTGAGTAAGAACCTTCTGGCTTATAGAACCTAATGATTTCTTTAGTTCTCCAAACCGCTTAGTACCATCAATTAAATCTCTCAATATTAAAACTTTCCACTTTTCTCCTATGAGCAAAAGAGTTGTTTCAACTGGACATAGTGGTAATTCCTTTTTCATAAAATATTTCTCCTCGTAATCTTCAACTTAGGCATATTCGTTTTGAACTTGTAATTTAACATCGTTATGTTATATCTTAAAATTCAATCAGAGCATTGATTTCCTAATTAGTTACCTATAGGTACTTATATTACTTTCAAGTGCTTACTTGCAAATACATACTAATAAAATTATTATATATTTGTGGCCACAATAAATCAATTCAATTTAGGAGATGTTATATATGAATGAAGTTGTAAATTTTTTAAATGAAAATCCAGTGCAGTATTTAGCAACAGTTGGTCGTGATGGTAATGCAAAATGTCGCCCGTTTATGTTCTGTTTTGAGCGACATGGCAAACTATGGTTCTGTACTAACAACACCAAAGATGTTTATAACGATATGAAGATCAATCCGTATGTTGAAATTTCTGTTTCCAGTCCTGCATACGCATGGATTCGTCTAAATGGTAAGGCAGTATTTGAAAACAATAGGGCTGTAAAAGAAGCCTGTATGAATAATCCTATTGTAAAAGGACAGTATCAGAATGCTGATAATCCAATATTTGAGGTATTCTATCTTGAATGTGCAAAAGCTGTTATCGCTGACTTTTCTGGCAATCCCCCAGTAGAATATTCTCTTTAGTTTAAAGCTATATGCCCTATTTTTATGAGAAAAGGGCATATTAATTTTGATAATAATACCACTTTAATACTTACATTTTATAAATCTCTTCTCATTATAATAAATGTAAAGTTACATATATTAATAAAATACTATCTTATATATATTTTTTCATTAATACTGCAATTGGTTATTAAAACACATTTACTATTTAACTCATTTTCATTCACATTACTTAAAACAACTACTTCATATTGGAAATCTATTCCCCCATAAGCAAGAAACATTTGTCCATTATCAACTATTCCAATTCCATGTAATTGAACTTCATTATTTACAGCCCAAGTTAGGTCATATAAATTATCACTTTGTTCCTTTTTTATAATCTTTAAGTCAAAAGTAGGAGATTCATATTCTTTTATAAAATATCTAACTTTATAATTACCTTCAAAACTTTCACTTGTTTCTTTCCTTAATGCAATTCCCGAACCTAATGTATCAAAATTTTGTGTTGAAGCCCAAAGTGCTGAATTTGATCTTAAATCACCTATTTGCTTATACATGCCGATTCCCGCCATTGGAACTTTCTTCAAATATCTTGACACAAATAGCTTATTATCAACAAATATTCCGATTCCTAAATATTCATAACACGTGTTTTCTTTTTGTATCGTCCAAATGCACTTATACGTTTCACCAGTCTTTTCAATACTAAGAGTATCTTTCCCATTATTGAACTTCCAATTACCTAAAATACATTTTTCTTTATTACTCTCCATTATTTCACCTCCAATTATTACGCTTGTCCTATGCTTATTCCCTACATGACCATTTTTTGCATTGTTCTATCCTTTTGCCATTATCTCCTTGTTCTTTATCATAAGAGAATTGCTTCAATAACTCGCATGGAAAAACCTCACATTCCCCACAATGTTCTAATGCTTTACTCTCACAACAGGATTTAACAGGACACTGATCCCCCCAAAATGGCTTTGTAATATTCAAACAGCCATTACATTTCATAGGCTCTTTATATTCACACTCATTACATAAGATTCCACATCTTGATTCAATCACTTTTATTACCTCCAATAATTTCTTTTTGAACTTTCTTATAAACATTTATCTATCTTATCAAAGTAAGTATTATAATCTATTACATCTTTATTTGACACCTCATTAATACTTTGTTCTAAAGTATTTTTTATATTATTTAACTCATTAATTTTATTTTCTACAGCTTCTAATTGAATATCTAAAATCCTTACTACCTTGTTTTCTTCATCAAAATCTTTACTCAATATTTCATTGATTTTTTTTAAATGGAATTCCCATTTCCTTCAAGAGAATTAATTGCCTTAATTTCAACAAATCATTTTCCCCATAATTTCTATAATTGTTTTCATCTCTTTTAGGGACTATTATACCTAAATCTTCATATATTCTTAATGCTTTTTGTGAAACATTAAGTTGTTTACAAACAGTTTTTGTATTCATTAAAAATCACCTCAATAAAAATATAAACCCTGCCCATGGGGCAAAGTCAATATTCTAAACAGAATATATTGATTTCGTATAATTAAACATTGTTATCATTAAGGCTCTTATTTCTATGTTTCTTTCAAAAAATACTCAAGGGCTTCATAACTTACAACAGATCTTAACAAATGAATGCGTTTAATTTCATCATCATCAAACCCAGCAATACCATTTTGGAGCAAAAAAGTATTATAACCCCTTTCGATAGCACCATTGTAAGTAAAGAGGACACAATGCTCTACTGCAAATCCACTTATAACAACACAGTCTACACCTTCACTCTTTAGAATATTGTCCAGTTCTGTTTCCCAAAAAGCATTACTATAGGTTTTTTGTACAAAGAAATCATTATCTGTTACTACTAATTCTTCCACACATTTAAACCCCTCAGTCTCTTCCCCACCTGCTTCAACATCCTGTATGATTACGACAGGATGTTTTTTCTTGCGGAAATATTGACTGATTTCATTAATATATTCTACTGCTTTTTCAAACGATGCCTTACAAGACGTGGCTTCTTTACAATTTTTTTGCATGTCTATTACTAAAAGTGCTACTTTTTGCATAATGTCATCCTCCTATCACGATTATCTGAAGTTTTCTTATTAATCCTCACATATCCAACTATAAAGTTATTATCCATTTTATCCGATGACTACCCGCTCTAATACTCCCATCTTCTACAAGCGGGAGTAAAGAGCGGCTACGTCCCTGTATAACGATTTCCCCTAAAGGGTAACGACTTCTAAGCATCAAAGATGCTAAGAATTCTGTTAATAACAATCAGATGGGGGTCAAAAACAAAACCCCACCTGATTCCAAGAACTCTGTTTATCCCCCTATGTTATATCATTATAATATTATATCAATTAGATTTAAATAAACACAATGGATAGAATGTTTATAATTATTTTTTCATTTATCAGAATGAGATGTATGCGACTGGACTAATAAATGTTGGGTTTTTACAGTATCTTTCTCTGTATCAAAAACTGTAACCAGTTCTTGTTTTGATAATTATTCAGCATAGGTAAATCAGGGCTGTTGCTATGTGAAATATGAAAATTGTGAACTAAATATCAATTGTTTTATTTCACCTCGTAATGGAGTTCAACAAATTGATTAAATCTCTTTATCCCCTTTAACTTTAGTTCTAACTCAAAATCATTTTTTTTAAATAAAGGTATTCCATGACCTATTAGCGTAGGTGATATAGTAATAATAAATTCGTCAACTAACCTTTCTTTAATAAAAGAATTTAGAAGAACACCACCGCCAACAAGCCATATGTTTCCTCCATCCAGTCTTTTGATTTTATTTGTAAATTCTACTACATCTTGATTAATAAATTCTACATTTTCATTCTTACCTTTTTCTGATTTAGAAAATACATAACAC
>Ga0255360_1000273_pt1 | contig 13342 bp, 16 predicted proteins | sample GFST50metaG_FD_186004 | JGI IMG/M metagenome (GOLD analysis project Ga0255360, IMG submission 186004) | Peat soil microbial communities from Stordalen Mire, Sweden - G.F.S.T50 | ecosystem: Environmental > Terrestrial > Soil > Wetlands > Peat | place: Sweden: Norrbotten County, Stordalen Mire... | reverse complement strand
CTTTTGATAACAATCTAGCTGAGCGTGATATCAGAATGGTGAAATTGAGACAGAAGATATCTGGTTCATTCAGAGGTGATAATGGTGGAGATTGGTTTTGCAGGATAAGAAGCTACGCTTCTACTTGTCGTAAAAATGGGCAAGATGTGATGGAGTCATTAGTAAATGCTATAAAGGGAGAACCATTCATACCTGAAACTGTCTAGCTATATTAAATTGTATACTTCGAGGCTTGTAACAAAGCCTCTATTTGTGCTGTTGATATTTAACGCGGGGTCTAACGACCATGTTTTTATATTAACATAGGCATTCCTTTTCAGGAATGCCTGAGTAGTAACAAAAAAAATAAATAAGAATATGCCAAAATAAATACTATGTTTGAATAGATTAAGTTATAATATAGAAGCAAGGAGTGATTTTATATGGATGAAAACAAAATATTTGAACTATTAGAAAAGATATATGTTGAGGTTCAATCTCATGAGAAAAGGCTTGATAACATTGACGATAAATTCAATTCAATAGACAAAACATTTGGAAGTCTTGAAAATGAAATAAGAAAAATAGGTTTAAAAATTGATGAAGAAATTATTCCTACTCAACAAGCATTGCTCGATGGTTATAAATAGAATGCTGAACATATTAATGTTATTGAAGATAAAATTGACAATATGCAAATGGATATTAATACACTCACAATGAAAGTATCTTACAATGATAATAGAATTATAGAAATATCTAAAAATATTAAAAAAGCAAGGTAAACGTACCTCTTCTTTTCACCAATATTTATTAAGGAGTGATTTTATGTTACCTCAACAAAAGAAACGGTGCAACCTGATTTAATGATTATTTGTGAAAAGTCTAATTTTACCAACACAAATTATAAAGGTGTTCCAAATTTAATTATTGAAATTTTATCTCCTTCAACTGCTGCAAGAGATACTATAAAAAAGATGGATTTATATATGAGGTTTGGAGTACCTGAATACTGGATTGTGTCACCCAAAAATAAAGCCATAATAGTTTATTCTTTTGATAATGAAATAAACGCATATACAGAACCCACTATATACTCAAAAAATGATTTAGTTAATTCTATCCTATTCCCTGAATTATCTATTGAGCTTAAAAGTATTTTTAATTAAAGAATATGCTAAAATAAATACTAAGTTTGATTAGGTTAGATTTGTCTAACCCAATTTTTTTGGTACTGTCATATCAATTATTTTTGCAACGTGTCGTACCTCAGTCCTTTTCAAAATTCGCAATTTAGGCATCTAAAATATTTATCAATCAAACTATTTTGCTCTAAGCTTATGATGTTATTAGAAATCTCTGTATTTAATGAACATACAGCTATTTTATAACCTGCCTCTATATCAAATCTCTTAAATACATGTTCTTTATACTCATTATTTCTAATCACTTTAATATTTTCAGATTGGTCTACTTCAATTGTGAATGAATTTAATGGTATTGATAGTCCTTGTCCACAACACTTAATATAACTCTCTTTTAATGTCCATATTTCATAGAATTTATTTAATTGAAGCTCTAGGTCATGATTAATAATATACTCATATTCCTTTGCCGTAAAAAAGCTTTTAGCTATGCCTTCATTCTCAATATATTTTCCCTCTTCAACATCAATTCCTATAGGTTTATTATCAACGGCACATACTACATACTCTCCAGAATGGGATATGTTGAAATTGAAGTTTGGATAATCTTTCAAATACGGTTTGCCATATTGATTTTTGTTGAGTTTTATGTATTTATTGTCAATTTTAAGTTTTTCAAAAATTATCGTTCTTATCAATATTTCCCCAATTAACGTTCTAATTTTATCTTTTTTATTAATATATTTTTCAACCTTATACTTTTTCTCTGAATCAATTAGCAAACATAACTCATTTATTTTTTCTTCACTAATGTCCGAAATTTTTACAGCATATATTTCCATAAATAACTTTGTCATATTTTTGTGTCATCATTCCTTTTATTATTTCTATATTTTCATGCATATATTTACTATTGTTCAATTATAATACATGTTGTTCCGTTTTACAATTTTTTTAATTTTAATATATTAGGCATAGGCATATTCAACAAAAATAGAATCAGATGGGGTCAAAAACAAAACTCCACCTGATTCCTTAATTTATTTATAAAATTTAATCTTCTATCCCGTAAAATAACTTTTCAAGTAAAGAAACATCCATTTCAGCACTTGGTTTAAAATCCTTAGACGTTACATAATTTAAAATACTAAAGAGAAATTGTTTTCCTTCTGGCTTATCAATAATTTTTTCAAAATCACAGGTACAAACCAGTAGCTTTCCCTTTAAAACATTACATTCAAATAGTAACCCCATCTTATGATTTCGCTCAAAATTATCTATTGTCTGCACCATTGGTCTAAAATCCTTTGATGTGCCATCTAGTATAATTGAGCGGGAATTTGAAACTATACTCCACCATTGATAGTTTGAATATTCTTCACTAGCAAAGTGTTTGAAAACAGGATGCGTATTATCAATAAGCAAACCCATTGTACCAACTGGTACTTCCTTATTCATGCTTTCAGATATTGATCTAAACATTGGATAACACCAAAAATCCGTACAGTAGAATCCCTCTATAGAGTTCTTTAAGGTATCAAGCTTTGGAAATAACACTACGTCTTGTCCATTTTCAAGTAGTGAAATTGCCTTTTCCGATAAGTCATGAAATATATTTACCCCTGTTTTATCAATAGAAATTTCCTTTGGATAAACCCATAAATCATAGCTTTTTTCAATATCTGTTCCCTCTATTTTAAGTGATAGCGTTAACTTTTTCATGAATGTTACCTTAGGCATTTTTAAACTAATATCACATATATCAATATAGTTTTCATTGCCAATGTTTGAAACATAAAGCTCTGAGTTTTCGTATACGGTATTGCTATCCTTTAATTCCCACAATAATTTGGAACTATGTAATGGAATATTTCTGTAATAAGAAAGTTCAATATGTGCATCAAAGCTTTCTTCTGCTACATAATTGTACTTATCAAATTTCGCCATTAGCACAGCATCAGAGCAGAAGTTTCGCCATTCTTCAGGTAATACTAGTCCTTTGGATTCCATAAATGCGTCTAAAACTCCCACTAAAGCCGTTCCCTGACCGCTGAAATCCTGTAAATCTAAAAGCTGAAAACCAGCTAGTTTTTTTGAACGAAATGCAGACTCTAATTCTTCCTTATAACAAGCTACTGCAAGTTTTCCTGAACACTTAAAATATTTTTCTGCTAGATCCCCTAGGCCTTTTTCTTCAAGTCGCTTTTTGAAAATTTCAAAGTTTTTAGCCTTTATGGAGCCTGTGTATTTTTCTATTTCCTTAAAATCTGGGTAAGTTGCATACTGCCCAATTTCATGAGAAATTACTGGAACAGAGGGAATAAGCTGATCAACAATTTCAGTTGCTTTAACTTTCTTTACTCCTGTACCAAATTGAATTTCTATTGTATCCTCTGTACTCGATTGATTATTTTCATCACCCTTTAAAAATGTAGGCGAAATGTTTTCATCATAATCTTTCCTTGTGCCTGGCATATCCGTTTGAACATGACCTAGAGGTGCATCACACATTGCGTAGGAGCCTCTATATAGACGATCTCTTGAAAATCTAACCCCACATAAAAAATCATCATTTTCCAAAATCACAGGACAAAACTGAAAATTGTTTGAACCCTGAGTGTAAAGATGGCGGTTATCAAAGTCTTTGTAAACTTTTAAAATTTCATTTAATCTATCCTTACTTCCCCAAAGCTCATTTCCAAGGGACATCATAACAAAGGAAGGGTGATTACCAAAACTTTTTAGCATAGAAAGACCCTCACTAATTAGAAAATCCTGTTCTACTTTATTATGATTTTCGTCATTTTCATCTGTAACAGTTCCCCAAAATGGTAGCTCCGGCTCCATGTAAATGCCAAGCATGTCAGCAGCAACAAAAGCTGCCTCTGGAGGACAACAAGTATGAAAACGGTAGTGATTTATTCCATAGGATTTTGAAATTTTTAAAACTTTAAGCCATTCATCAACAGTTGTTGGTGCAAAGCCAGTTAGTGGAAAAATCAAACCATCATGCTTTCCTCGAAGAAAGGTTTTTGTTCCATTTATTGTGAATTTATCTCCCTCTGCCTTAAACTCTCTAAGGCCAAAAACAAACTCATTTGTATCAACAGTTGAACCATTAATTATAAGTTTTAAATTTAGCTTATATAAGTTAGGTTCATATTCGCTCCAAAGTAAAGCTTTTTCCCCTAATAGATATTTTATAGAAATTTCATTTGAAATAAAATTATAATCAATCTCTTCTACTTTATGCGTATTTTCACTATTAAAGCCTATTGCCGAAAGCGAAATTATGCCTTTATCGGCACCAATAACCTTAGATTTTATTGTAACAGATTTATCTTTAATGTCAGGGTAAACCTGAACATCACTTAAGTAGGCTTTATTAAAAAACTGTAGCTCTATTTTTCCAGTAATACCATTCCAATTAGTTTGTGTGTCTGGGGAGGTTAAATGACCACCTCTAGTTGGATAGCTTGTGTTGTCCACAAGTATGGTAATTGTATGTTCACCACTTGATAGATAGCTTGTCACATCATAAATATGAGGAGTGCATATGCTGTTTTGAGTACCTACTTTAACACCATCTATCCAAATGGTAGTTATACGGGTTCTTTCTAAATAAAGATAAGAATTCTTGAGAGAAACATCTTCAGAAATCTCAATAGTTCTTGAAAACCATGCATATCCTTCAAATTTATACTCATCTGTTAAACATCCAACCTCAGCCTCTTCATTTTTTTTACCCTTTTTATAATATGAAGTTGTGCCTGGCAGCGTTATAGTATCATTGAATGGTATCTGTGCACCTTGCTTTTCTTTATCTAGTTGAAAGTTCCAGATACCGCTTAAATCAATTTTTGAATACATTCAATCACCTCTTATATAATCACTTAATTTTCTATATGAGTTCATTTATCCCTTAACATTTTATTCTCATTTTACATTAATATCAATATAAGAATATTGTGCATATGTAACTATTTTAATGTGCTTCATCTAAGGGAGTTTCAAAAAATAACAAGCTAGCTTCTGGTCTATCTTTTTCAACTCCCTAATGACATTAATCTAATAGGAAAATATCCTTGTTTTATTAGTGTACTTTTATATCTAATATCTTTTCTTGCTAATGGCAGAGGTTCAAAGGGAATTAAAGTTTCTATATTTTGTTCATACACATTCATTTTGTCACTATTTTTACTATCTGTATTAATATATAAAATAATATGCCCATGACCTTTTCCATTATCATAAATCAATGCATCTCCAGGCTTTAAATCCTTCCATGAAATCTTGCTTACAGTTTTTCCATCTATTTTACTGCCATTCTTAACTGCATTAAATAAGGTCAGTGTAGTTTGTCTACTTAGTCCCCATGCTGAACTAACAAAGCCAGAACAATCATTTCCATATAATATTTTGCTATTGCTTATCTTTGACAAAAAGTCATTAACTGAAGATACCTGATAAAAATTCATACTATAAGGTATTCCATAATAAGTTTTTCCTTTAATAAATATAAATAAACCATATTTATCAATTATGTTATATTGGGGACTCCACTTAACTTCAACCATTGCTCTGGCTCTATCAAGTACGTTCTGACGAGTAAGCGGTGTATCTATAGTTAAGCTACTTGAGTTTGAAATAATATTACTTTTATCATAAGTAATACTATCCTCATTTAATTGAAAAGAATTTATATTTCTATTACTATCTGTAGTATTATTGCTAGTATTTTGTAAGGGACATAGCATTATAAAAATTGCTATAAACATTAATAATACTACCGCTATAAACATATTTATTATGATTTTAATAATCTTATTTAAGACCTTCATGTTAATTCCCCCATTTCCACATTTGTTCCATATAATTACATATATAATATACTATTTTAACTTACATTGATATTATTCCAGCAAATTTTTTTTATATTTATGAATATGCCCTAGGCATCTTCAAATCCTATATTTAATTTTGCCATAATTTTTTCTTGACACACTACACAAATAATAGTAGAATCATTAGGTAGTCGTATGAGATAATATTTAAAAATTTTATAGCATATGACTAATTAAGCCGATGTGGCGGAACGGCAGACGCACACGACTCAAAATCGTGCGGGAAACCATGTGGGTTCGAATCCCACCATCGGCACCAGGTTACTATAAGAAAAGACTGTATCACTTAGTTTTAGGACTATTTGATATAGTCTTTTTTATTGGTTTGGTACTATGATACGGAGAATTTTTGACGGTTACATTTATAATAGGTTACTGCACTATTGAGATTCGATACAATCTTTCCTATCCATATTAGCTTAATTAGCATTAGATACGTAAGTGCCTCTATGCATTTTGGTATATCTAAATATAATGAATTAACAAGAAATATAAAAATTTAAGCCATATCAATGTTCTTTTCATCTTTTTTCATTCCATAATTTTACCCTTTTTTCATAATATATATATGCAATATGTACATGGCAATGCTGGCAACTATTGAAACACCAAATACTATTATCCATATGCAGTGCACTCCTGATTTTTCAATTACCATACCACTAATGGCAGGTCCTACAAAATTCCCTGATAAACCGATTGTTGTGAATACAGAATTATACGTGGCTATATGCTCTTTAGGCGAATTATTTGCTATAAAAGTACTACTGTTGGAGTTAACTATAACTTGCCCTAACGACCAAACAATAGTTGAAAATATACAAACTAATAACACACTTGAAAAATATAACATTCCAAATCCTATAGCATATAATAAGCCTGCTATAATCATGTTTTGTGTACATTTTAACTTTTTAGTTAATTTATTTATAAATGTTGTTGCACAAATTACTACTATTGAATTTATAAATAGCAGTTGTCCAAAATATCTTGTTCCATTTTCATCAAAATTTTCTTTTAGCTGTATTGGTATGGATAAGTTGATTTGAGAAACATTAAATGAATAAATTATCATAATTAATGAAAATACAATTAAAACCTTGCTACTTATTAACGATTTTAAAATACCAGTTTCGTTACTTTCATCAATATTAATAAGCTGATTATCCTCCAGTTTTGCACTTATTCCATTACCAAATCCAAAATGCATTATTACCACACATACAATATTAGTTGTAAGTATTAAAGCAAATACAAATGTCTCCTTTATTTCAAAAATATACGGTACTACTAATGACCATATTCCTATTCCTGCACTAAGTGCCACAAATAAAGCTGAGAAAGTAACTTTTCTGTTATCAACATCTGTAAAATCTATAGCCAAAAATGTAATTGAAGGAGTTGAAAAATAGTATATAGACAAGACAAAAATGAGTAAAGCAGGTAAGATATTAGAATCACCTACGATTAAATAGGCTGTGATTACGACTATTGATGCTATCTGAGATATAATAAATACTTTTTTCCTACTAAATATATCTGAAATTCTTCCACCAATCAATACCATTGGTGCATATAATACTGATAATATAGTAATATAAAATCCAAGATACTCTGTGGAATAACCTTTATTCGTTTTTAAAAATAAACTTGCATATGGTACTATTACTGCTCCTATAGCATTAATTACTCTTACAAAAAGTAATATGTATAATTCTTTAGACAAGCAGAATTGACTATTAATTTTTTTTCTAATATTGTTGACCATTTCCATAAAATTTATAATCTCCTTATTAATATTCTAACTTTTGACTATCTATAATCATTTGATCTTCAAGCGGAAAAAGTTTAGTTTTTATGCTATCAATAGTTTTTGTGTAAAATCTGCCATCATCTGAAATTCCAACTTTAGATTTTAATAAAGTATCTCCTGTAAATAGATACTGATCAATTTTATAGCATACACTTCCTATTGTATGCCCTGGTGCTTCTATTACTTTTATCTCAACTCCATTTAACTTCAGAACATCATGATTGTCTACAAATTTATCCACATCCTTAACAGAAAAATCTTTGCTATAATTCTTTTCAATAGTAATTATATCGTTGTTACTAAATACTATCTTTGCTCCCGTACTATTTTTAATTTCACATGCCGAAAAAATATGATCTATATACCCATGAGTAATTAAGATATATTTTAATTTTACATTAAGTTTACCTAAACACATTAGAATTTCATCCAATTTTATTCCAGCATCTATCATAACTGCTTCTCCATTAGAAATAAATATATAGCAATTTGAAGATACATCATTGCAAAACATCTGTTTTTTATAGATAACTTTTTTAGTGTCTATCACAATTAAATGTTGCTTTTCGTAGTAATTTATCATATTACTAAATTCAATTAAATCCTCCTTAACTCTATTATAATTTTCTAATTTAATTGTATTACGTTGTAATGAATCATTAAGGATGTTATATATTAACTTATTTATAGGATTAATATGTATATATTTCAATGTATTTCCATCAAAATTATATACCTCAATTAGCTTAATTGCAATTTCTTTTGAAATAATACCACTTTTTAAACTTCTTAAAATATATTTGTTCCCGATTTCCTTTATGCGCATATCAATTACCGCCTAATTTCAATAATACTTCTTCCATTGAAATCTTTCCGTCTTGATAGCTTTCTAACATATTATCAATTTCAAATACTTGAACGTCTTTATTCTTTTTAATATCTTTGTCATTTAGTAACTTATAAAATAATAACTTTTTCCCATATATTTAGAAAGGCTACTAATTGTAGAGTAAGTAAATATGTCTGTGATATCAATGATATTATTATATTTATCATTATATAATTGAATCGTACAAGGTAATTTCCGTGTACGGTTTTTTTTAATTTTTTTCGCAGTAGTATACGAAATTAGCCGCTAGATGGACTTATTTTTTTTTGAATATGACTTATGTATTAATTCCAATAAAAGTGTTATAATTTATTTAGAATCTGCTAACAAGGATAGAAAAAGAAGTTACGAAACATGAGGAATTTATCATGAGAAGAGTGAAATAAAAATAAAGAGGTGATACCGTGGATAAGGAATTTTTAGAAATTTTAAAGAGTATTCAAGGCGATATAAAGAATACGCAAGGCGATATAAAAGATATAAAGACAAGACAAGAAGAAACATATCAGCTAGTTAAGGCATTGGAACATTCAGCCGAAGTAAATAAAGCTGAGCACGATAAGATGGCCAATGATGTAGTTCACATAAAAGGAGCTGTGGAAGCCCTAAGAAAAGACATTTCAACAGTTGAAATAGTTACGGCTAATAACTACGCAGATATAGCAAAGTTAAAAGCCATTAAATAACCAGGAGCTCAAACTTGCCCTGGTCTTTTTTTATTATAATATCATTTAAAAAATTATATTTGTTAACTATATGTTAATATTCGTTTTACCTTTTTTGTATTATAATTGAATATATATATAATTTTAAATAGAGAGGTTTTACATATGAAACTTAAAACGATTAAAAAATTAACAAAGCTTATTTTAAAAATTGTGATTTCACTTTCAATATTATGCTGCATTTTTATGTCACTAGTTTTTTACTGTAACCTTAAGCCATTTAAAGATTTAAGAACTCTGTGGGTAACAACAGCCATGACTACTTTTAACCATCAATGGCTAGCCACAATGTTCATCTCTCAAAGTGAGATTGATAGAATTTTAAATGCAAATAAAGTTGTAACAACAACTGCTAAAACAAATACAAGTAAAATCAAAATAAACCATCAATCTGCTCAAAAAAATAATGATGATCCTGATCCTGATATTACTCCTGACCTTAGCAAATTTAGTAATTCCGAAAACATTTCAATAATTCCCATAAAAGGTACTACTTACATTGGAAAACTTATGATTGTGGACAATCCTTCCCGAATTAGATTAGGTACCATTAATAATTTTGGCAAAAACAGTGTTGGCCTCAGGTTAGCAACTATGGCAAAAAAATATGATGCAATTGCTGCTTTAAACGCCAGTGGATTTCAAGATGATAATGGTACAGGCAGTGGTGGTACTCCCATAGGTTTGGTTGTAAGAGATGGAAAAATAGTATACCACGATTATAATTCTCAAACATTTAACATTGTTGGCTTTGATTATAGCAATAGACTTTTAACTGGGCAATTTACTCTAGATGATATATCTAAATATAATATAAGAGATGCAGTTTCTTTTGGCCCTGCATTAATTATTAATGGTAAACCTGTTGAAATTGATGGTAATGGTGGCTTTGGTCTTCAACCAAGAAGTGCGATTGGACAAACCGTAGATGGAAAGGTTCTTCTGCTTGAGATTGACGGAAGACAACCTCTTTATAGTGCTGGTGCTTATATAACCACCGTTCAAAGTATTTTAATGCAGTATGGTGCGATTAATGCTTGTAATCTAGATGGTGGTTCCTCAACAGGTATGTATTATGATGGAAAAATCATAAATAGACCCTGCGGCCCACTTGGCAGTACGGGAGGAAGATATATTCCCACAGCATTTTTAGTTACTAACTAATTAGACCTATGAAAGTTAGTGGTTAGTTGGCAGTTGGTAGTTATAGGAGATTTTTTCTGCTAAAGCAGAAAAAATCAATTTACCTAACCACTAACCACTATCCACTATTCTCTATCCACAAATATTCCCAATATCACAAATCACTTCAAGCATGTCCCTATTTCCGTCAACAACGTAGTTACATTTTATAAAGTTGAAAATTCCACTTTCATCGTCGTGTTTAAGTCTTCTTTCAGCCATGATAGCACCTCTGTCACTTTTCATTCTTCTTATTCTCTCTTCTCTATCTACTTTAAGATAAATTATAACCACTTCACAATCTGAAAGACTATTTTTTAATTCTACAGCTCCTTTAGGTTCTATCACATATATTGAAGTACCTTTCTGTTTATATTGCTGAGTGGTACTCCAATATTTGTAGTTATCAAATTCTGCATATGCAATAATCTCATGTTTCTTTAGCTTTTCAAAAAAACTTTCATTAACAAAAATATGACCTTCTTCTTCTAAATTTCTTTTAGGCCTTGTGGTATAGCTTTTAATATAATTATACCCTTCATCTTCTAAGTACTTTGCTATGCTTGATTTTCCGGAACCTGATTCCCCAATTAAACAAATTATTTTATCCATAAAATTCACTCTCATTCAAATTTTTATTAGGCATATGAAATAATATCTACTAACATACTGACCAGTTATTTTTTTCAAAATACCTTCTGTTTAGTTTTATCATACGTCAAATTACTATATCTATTTATCGCTGCATTTAATTCTTTACTTGCACTAACCACTTCTGAATCCAATAAATTCCCATGTTTTTCATTTATCAAGCCTTCAAGTTTATCTCTTAAGATGTCAATTTCACAAATTTTTCCATTCATTTCAGACATATGTAAATACCTCCTGATAATTTAGTATACATGTTATAATTACAATTGTTACCTGTATAGTAATATTTTATCCAATTTATGTATTTATTAGTCTCATTTTAAAATTTTTTATTTTAGAAATATTCTTATTATTTATTCGCCTTATAAAATACCTGTTTTTAAAAATTCATTTACTTTTTTATTTTTAATTAGTCTTACCACAAAAAATGCTACTATTATTGCCCCAACTATTTCTGCTATAAAATAACTTGGATCTGTTAAAAGTCTTCCCATTCCTTCCATGAGCCAATTCCCTTCTGGTCTAGTTGGAAATTTCCATCCCAAAAATGGCCAATAGAATGTCTTAGGATAAAGCCACATACTATCTAGCAATTGATGTATAAAACTACAAATGCCTAGAAGAAAAAATTTGCTACTTCTCTTTCTATTTTTTATCATTAAAAATAAACCAATTATCATTAATAAACTTGAAAATAACAATGTATGTGCAAATAATCTTGTGTTCTCAAATTCCTTTCTAAAAAATAAATCTCCAATGGGCTTGTCAATTAAATCAGGTAAAATTGAGCCAACTACTACAAATCTATAGTCAATTGCCTCTCTGTTTTCTTTTTGAGTTAACTTATCATAAGCCTTAATCATCACTGTTGTAGGTCCAATATGTCCAAAAAATATCATTAAATTCTTCCTTTCCATATCAATATTTCTATTATTATTACATTAATTTTGTAATATATCAACTGTTTCCCTAACATATATTTTTTGTTTTGGAGCAATATAATAGCATAAAATGAAAAGGAGGTAATCAATTTGGCTAGTAAAGGAAATAGAGTTTTAGTTCCACAAGCAAAAGAAGCTTTAGACCAATTCAAAATGGAAGCTGCTCAAGAAGTTGGAACTCCTTTAAAACAAGGTTATAATGGAGATCTTACTTCAAGACAAAATGGCTCTGTTGGCGGTCAGATGACTAAAAAAATGGTCGAAGACTATGAAAACAGAATAAAAACTAAATAGTTTTCTTATTAAAAAAGGAATGTTCTAGAATGATTAAAATCATTTTGAAACATTCCTTTTTTATTATATCATCTTATTTTCATCTATTTACTCCTCACTTATTTATTGGTTATAGTTTGCCAGAAAAACTATATATCAGGATTTTCCTGGTACTATGGAGTTAATGAACTGTGTTGGCTATATTAAATCAAAGAAAGAAAATGCAGCCAAACATGAGGAATTTAATAATCTGTCCAACTTAGTAGCACAAGAAATTCAAAAAATTATTAATGAAGGTCAAACAGATGGAAGTATTCGTACAGATTTAGATTCAACCTATTTAGCTCGTTCTAGTCAATTTATGTTAACAGGATTTTTTTGCATGCTTTCTATCTCAGGCAATACATTCACAAATCACTTTTCACTTGACCAGAATGATTTTATTAACTTCAATATAAATTTATTGTGTGATGCCATGAACTAGTTACATAATGTGAATAAACGTACAATAATCTTTTGTACGTTTATTCACATTTGCTACTTTATTATTTTTATTATTTTTATTCTTATTACACTCTATTTCCATTCCATCCTTAAATACAATAAGAATGTGAAAATTGGCTGAATAAGCCATGACCCTTCCATTACCTACTTATCACACTTGTTCTTTGCTTTAAACTCCGCACTTCTAGAATGATATTTAGCACTGCTAATATCTTTAGACCATGCTTTTGGCTCATTCCCAGAATCTTCTCTTTTAGTTCTTATATTTTTTTCTTCTTTTGCCATAGTAACTCTCCTTCTAACCAAATAATCCTTTATGTTTATGTTCCACTAAAT
>Ga0255360_1000272_pt1 | contig 13404 bp, 16 predicted proteins | sample GFST50metaG_FD_186004 | JGI IMG/M metagenome (GOLD analysis project Ga0255360, IMG submission 186004) | Peat soil microbial communities from Stordalen Mire, Sweden - G.F.S.T50 | ecosystem: Environmental > Terrestrial > Soil > Wetlands > Peat | place: Sweden: Norrbotten County, Stordalen Mire... | reverse complement strand
TCTTATCAATCCATGGATCAACATTAAAATTATTAATCTTACTTTCAGAAAATACACTAGATATAAATTGGATAGTATACTCAACTATACCATCCTCAATATATGCAATTCCACTAAAAAAATTACTTTCATGTATATTGTCAAATAACATTCCAATTTCCTTTTGCTGTTTTGTCAGACAATCAAATGTATCCTTATAAATAGTGTCCTTTATAATATTATTTTCTTCATTATTATAAATACTATTTTGACTATTGGTTTTTAATATATTTAATTCAGCCTCATACCCTATAGGATAATTATTAAGTAACTCTGATATTTTTTTACATAAATTTTCAACTTCATCAATTGCATAACTTCTGCTTGCTTTCCTTGCATAGTTCACATCTTCCTTTTCTAATGACAACTTTCTTGCATTAGACAACGCTAATTCTATATCATAAAGTTTAAACATAGAAATGGTATTGATACCTTTAGAGGAAGAATGTTCATAGAAAATACCATCTACAATTTTAATATTTTCATCATATTCATCAAGATAAGCATGAACTATATTAAAACTTTCTTTTTCAATTGGATATACACTTATTAAAATATCATCTGCTATCAATGTATTTTGAGCCCTTTTTCTACTATTGCATTTATCACAAGAAATTGTAAGATTTTTAAATTCAAAAGCAAATTGTGGATAAATCGATTTAGGAACTATATGTTCTATGGCTGGTGAAAAATGGTAAGAATCAAATTTGCTTTTACAATAAAAACATTTTTCTTCGTTTATTGCTTCAAGATATTTTTTTATTCTATCCTTAACCGGTTTAAGTTTATAATTATTTTCCCATTCAGTTTCTTTTCCTAAATAATACTTCATTACTAATTTTTTATCATCCTCGTTATTATACCAATTATTCATATTTATCAGCCTTTTCAATTATTTTTTTTATTATAAGCTTTAATGGATCTACATCTTTGAGAGTTGGTTCAATCATTTTTAGCCTTTCAATCTGTGGTTTTAGATTAGTAAAAGGTTTTTTTTGACTTATTGCTAATAGTACTTCATCTATCTGAGCAGCTAAGAAATAATTTCTAGTAGTTGTCATATTAAAGATGTTATAAAGTATATCTTCCGTTGACCATCCGTATGTAGAGTTATGTAAAAATTTCGATTCAATTTGATTATTATTATTTCTAAGCGATATTACAGACGACCAGCTTGGATTCAAATCAGAAATCATAAAGTGAGAATGTGTTGCAATCAAAAAATGGCAAGAATTATATTCACTAAAGATATCCTTAAGCATACCAATAAACTGTTGTTGCCAATTAGGGTGTAGACTTATTTCAGGCTCATCTATTAATATCAATGAATTCTTTTTTATTTTAGATAAAATACCTAAAATGAAAAATAAATAATGTTTTTCACCAGAGCTTGATGACCCAACTTCATAATAATTAGTCCTCTTCATCTCAATATTAATATCATCAATAATTCGGTTTTCAACTAATTTATTAACTACATTAAACTCTTTCAAAAGCTTTATATCTAAATCCATATCTAAATCCATATCTAAATTAATTTCATAAATGAGAATATACTTATTTTTTTCTTCTCTTAATTCTTTTTCTTTAAATCTAGTAGAAATGACCTCCTCAGCTAACTTTTTATTATCTAAAGTTCCATTGGAAAATTTTTTATCAAGCTTAAATGAGAATCTAATAGTTGGTAGTAAATTTAAAAACTTGACTATTTTACTTAATTTTCTTACCATGTCCATATTGCACATGAATCTTGCAAGATTAGATAAAAGAATTCTATCAACTGTACTACTCATAGTTGCATTTGATGCAGATCTAACACCTAAATATTCATAAAAGTTATCTTTTTCATCCAATCCAGAATCTTCCTTATATGATTTAAATGTAAACTTATCGCTAACCATATATGAATATGCTATTAATTGATCAGGTAATATTACTTCACTTAACTCACATTGTTTTCCTTTCTTGAACGAATCGATAGTTTCATCATTTTTGCAAATATAATAAGTAGTGTCCTCTATTTGATATTTAATTTTATAATTTATTTTATTTAATATGTTCGCATTAAAATATGAATTATATATATATAAAGAATTAATTTGAGAATTTAATTCACTTCCACTTGATAACTTAAAGAGCCTCTGGCGTATATCCTGAAATATTTTTTCGATATTAGATAATATGTATGTTTTACCAGTTCCATTTGCTCCAATAAGTACTGAAATGCATGGGTCTGCTTTACTCCAAACTCTGCCTTCATTAAAATCTATTTTTATAGTATTAAATACATCACTATGTACTTCAACACTTAAAAGTCTAAAATTTTTATCTGTGTATATTTTTTCATCAATATAAAATGGGTTCAACAATGTGCTTTGATTTTCAAAAATTAACTGAGTTCTTTGCAGGTCTTCTAAATTACCAATAAATTGACCCTTTTCTGCTGGTATACAATAATCCCCTTTTACCGTAAGATACCAACCGAACTTATTTTCAATTCTATATATGTTTTCTTCTTTCATAAGATTAATTAACTGAGTAACACTATTAATATTTAACGACTTATCATGATAAATAATATTTCTTTCTAATAACACACTTTCACCGATATTCTTAAAAAACGTATTAAAATCAGATATAGTTGGTACTTTAATCGGTTCATCGACAAAATTATATACTAACTTTTTTAAATTAATAATCTTTTCGATTAAATCTCCAACTTCATCCTTATTTATTCTATATGTGTTTTTATCTTTCAAAACATTAAGCCATTGTTGATAAAACCAATCACTTAATCTTCTTATCCTTATTGTATTTTTCTCACATTTTGATATAGCTTGTATTTTAAAATAACTGCCATTCCCTTTAGGATCAAAATATATTATAAGTTTAAATAACCCAATTTTCCCAAAGTAAATATTTGCTCTTTTTTCAGAAATATTATTGTTTATATATTTATAACTTGAATTACTTTCTCCTACACTAAAATCTTCTTTATAAAGAAAATCTAGAAATTTATAAAATGCATTATTTACATTTTTATCATTGCTTGCGTTGTTTAAGTTATAAATATCATTAATAATGCGACTCTTCCACATATCAACAGAAATCATTGTACCAATCTCCTTTTATACTATTGTTTAATTTAGATATAAATATTTTTATAATTTTATTACTATAGAATCATTTACTTGTAATCTAAAAATATATTAGCTTTATATTGTACCCTTTATTTTTCCAATTATAGTTAGTAAAGTTACAATAATAATTAGCAGCAGAGCTTATCAACAAACTTCCAATCTCCGTAAGGGGTCAGGTACATTATCCAATAATTCAATATTCATTATCTGACTTCCTCTCTATACTTTAATTTTCTCTTAATATCTCTCTTATTCTTAAAATTTCATCATTGTAAAAAGAAACCACATGGATATACATTGAACAAATTGAATTGTATGGACATGTATAGATGTGCTAAATAGAGCTATGCATATTTGTAAAGTTATAGTTACTATTGGATGTCCGCAATAACTCTGGTAACTTACCCTTCCATGTCTCACAGTGTCAATGCCCTAATGGAATAATTTCAAACCTGACTAATCCCAGTTTCTTTTTTCAAAGATCAATTTAAAAATGTAGCTTTGCCTTCCCAATCAGCGAAAACATCGTTAAATTCGGGAAAGTATTTGTCTAACCAATGATCCACTTTATTTTTGATTATATTCAGGTTCTTGCTAAGGCTTTCTTTCATATTCATAGCTATCCTTAAATCACTATATATCCCTTCGGGAATATGCTCTCCATAATATTTACCATAAATAACAAATTCATCAATTGTTTAGAGATCTTTAAGGTGATTTTTTGTCTGTGAGTTGTCATCCAGTTCTTTGGTCTTTTTAACATGAGACGGATTAACAAGAACAAGTCTGATTCCTAAATTTCTAAGAAACTTACCTAAATTAAACCAATAATGACCTGTAGGTTCTAAGCCAACAATTATGTTGTCCTTTCTATTATCCTTAGCTACTAACTTTGCCATCCTTCAAATCGTTTAAAGCCTTCTAAAGTATTTTCAAAAGATTGTATTTTACTGAGTTCTATGCCTCTGTAATCAAATACTCTTGCATATTGAACTTCTTTCCCAATATCAATTCCTATAACTAAAGTTTTTTCTGTAATCGACATAATCTTTTCATTTTGTGTATAATTCATTTTGAGTACCTCCACTGATAATTATTAATTAGGGATAAGACTTGCAAGTCCTTATACCCCGTATTTTATCAGTAGGTGCTCTTTCTTTCAAATTTCATTTTACTTCATAACAGGAATGCTCCTTAACTAAATAAAATATATATAATCCTTCATTCTATTTAAATTATATAAGTTGTAATAAAGTTTCTACATTTTGATACATAGCCTGTCTATTATCTGCATAGGAACTTTATTTATACATCTTATAAATTTCTGCACAGCACTCCTCACTTTAGAAAGTGTTGAAAAAAACACATTATTAATTACAGATGATTTTAGCCATCCCCATAACCCCTCTATTAAATTCAGATCTGGACTATATGGGGGTAAATACATTAATTCTATTCTATCTTTCATTTTATTCAAGAAGGGCTGTACTAATTTTGCATGATGGATTCTTGCATTATCTAGAATCATAACTATTTTCCCTTCGGGATACTTTTTTAGCGTAGCTTTTAGAAATTCTAGAAATACTTTAGCATCGTATCTTTCATGTTCTTCGCAATAAACATTACCTGTTGAATAGTTTAATATTCCAATTAATTTTACACCTGCATTTTTACCGAAGGTTGGTATTTTTCTCTGGTGTCCCTTCAAAAACCATGTCTTCTGTATAGCTTTATAATCTCTAATCATAGATTCATCTTCAAATAATATGTGATCTACCTTCCCATTAAGGTGTTTTTTTTAGAGTCTCAAAGTCATTTTTAAAAATTTCTTGTTTTTCTTTATTTGCTTTTGTTAAAACATAAGTAGGTCTTGTATAACTCAAATTTAACCTTTATAAAACCTCAGCCATACCCCTATGACTCATTGTGATATTAAATTCTTTAATAGCCCATTGTCTTATAATCTCAATAGTCCAATTTTTTCTTCCTTCAAAGCCGACTTCGTCTGGAGTATTATTTATAACGACTTCAAATATTTTAGATTCTTGCTCAGTATCAAATTTTCTTTTAGCTCCTGTGCTGTGCTATGTTTCATTTCTAATCCAGATAGCCCACTTAACTTATAATTTTTTATATAGTTGCCTACGGCATGAGGCTCTAAGCCTTCCATCTCAGCAATTTTTTTATTTGTGAATCCTTCTATACTGAATATCTTTTATGCATACGTATATCCTTCGTTTTCTTTAAAGCTTTTCTTAATTCTTCGATTTCTTCATCATGTCCATTAACATCATTTAAAACTAAAATTCCCATATTAAAATCCTCACTATAAAATTATTTTTTATTATTTTGGATTTTTATATGAATTTATATTAATGGTATTTTAAGACATGTATTTTCTTAATTACAACTTATATACTATTTAAATGTTTTATCTTTACTACACATATCTAATAACCCAAACTTAATAGAAATTATAACGTAATTTTTTCTAATTTATTACCTGCTCTGCAAGTTCCCATTATAAACATAATTTGAAAGCTATAATCTAAGTAAATATCATTAATCACTTAATTTATTCATCATTTCTTTTACTTTATCTGAGATATAGCTGGGTACAATGTTGAATTTTCTTATGTCTAAATAGTGCAAAAAGTCATTTTCAATATGATATGTTTCATCTATAAATTTATACCAACCGCTATCTAAAGGAGAAAACCTTAACATGTTTTCATCTGCAATTTCACAAATTGCTCTAAAAAGCTGAACTTGTAAATATGCATTTCGTTCAATAGCATAGAGAGCCTTTATTCCTGCAATGATATAAGTATTTTCTTTCAAGTTATCATAATCAAAATTCCTAATATATTCTGTTATTTTTAATATGCCATCATTTTTATCAGCTTCACTCATATCTATAAAAACATCATTTGCTATTTTGCGTTTTATATCATTACCATGGATTAAACACGATAAGATTTCATAAGCATTATCCCATGAATTCTTACAATCATTAAGTTCGCATAATTTTCTTAAAAAAGCAATTCTACTAACAATGTTAATGCTTTCATTTTTAGCAATTTCCTCACATTCTGTAACAATCAGTTTGACATCTTTTTGGGAATCTATCACTTTTTCCTGTATCACACCATTTTCATTCCAAACAAAAGAAGCTGTAGCATTTTCAGATGACAATTTCCCTACTACGATAAAATCCGTTATCGGCTCAAAATCATGCGTTAATAAGAGGACTGTTTTTCCTACCAAAGATACATCGCTTTTTCCAATATTTTTGAACATTCTGTGCATAATAGCAAACTTTTTATTGCTATCAAATGAAGAAATAGGGTCATCTAAAATAATTAAATCTGGGTTTTGATTTTGTGAGTAGTACATAAATAAAATAAGTGAAAATGCATTTTTTTCGCCCCAGCTTAAATGCTGCCGTATATTAGATACACCTGTCTTTTCCCCACCAAAACACTGTTTCAAAATAGTTTTACTATTTGTTTCATCCTCAGCTAAAATTTCCAACTCATAATTTATTCCAGCAGTTTTAAGAAATTCATTAATATCATTTTGTGAAACACTTATGGTAGCTTGTACTATTCCTTTTAAAGCTCCCATTTCCCTTTTTAGAACAGATACCTCTTCTTTTAAAGTAGCAACATTCACATTAACTATAGAAAAGACATTATCAATTTTTTCTCCACCAAATATTTCAAAAAGTGCTATTGGAAATTCCATGTTACTAATTTGCTGTTCAAGTTTTGAGATATCAGCAATTGCTATTTTTTTATATCCGAACTCAGAAATTGCATTAAATCTTGATAAAAGCAAATCGAATTCTGTGGTTAACTTTGTCATAATTGTCTTAACAATATCTTCGGGTGTATCATTTCTTATATATCCTGTTAGCTCAACGTATTTGTGTTCCGGAATAAATGTTTTTAGATTTTCCAACAATTCTAAGACTTCTTTTAGGTTCTGAGAATCTGATTTTGTATATGTCTTCTTAAAAATCTCTTTTTTTTCAGTATGTTTTGATATATCTAACCTTACGGAACAGTAAGGACAATTATCTGCAATATCATAGGTATCGCCTTTATTTTTCCAATCAATCCAAGGAATATTAATGTCTGTGTTGCTAAAAAAAGACCTATAATCTTCTAACTCAGCAGGTACATTGTATATGTTTTGTTTTGATAATAAGCTTTTAAGCGTCCCTGTTTTACTTAGTGCCCCCGTAGATGTACGTTTAAATTTGTCATTTATCTTTAACAGGCTGTCACGTAGTTCAATGATTTCTTGCTCATCCTCCATTATTTTCTTAAGTGACAGTAAATGATTATCAAGCTGTTGTTTTTTTTCATCATAATTTGGAGTTTTTAAAAAAACTTCAAAAGTATTTTCAATAACTTTATCTTCCTTAAAAACGACCTGATTCACAAAATTCTCATCAAAAATCAATACATTTGATAATTCAGGAATGACACTAAGCTCAGCAGGAGTTTCAGCGTTGTAAGTTCTCAAAGACTGTAATTTGTCATTATCTTTAGCTAAAAATATAGCCTTTGACAAGGTCGTTTTTCCAGTACCGTTAATTCCATATTTTATATTAAGCTTATTTTTTTCAATTCTAATAGTGCCATTTTTAATATTATTACAGTTTTTTATTGTCACTTCATGCATTAATAATCCCTCCTAATTTTTTAGAGAACCTGCTGTAAAATCTACTTTAATGTAATCTCTTTATTCTCTAAAACTAAATTCATGTTTAATAATTGTAATTCTACAAGCATCTATGATTATCCTTCATATTTTGTAGAAAAAAGTAAAAAAACTAACATATTACTCTTTTTATTTTAGACATAATTTCGTTCATGAATATTAGTCGCAAAACTATATTAGCAATACATAAAAAGTGGATTAATACTGGAAAAATTATACCTATTCAGGTTAGTTCTTAAATAATAAAAACTAATTGTGTATTTTTATTCATATAATTAACTTCTAGTACAATTCATAATTGTACGCAAGAAAAAAGCACCCATACCTTCAGTACAAGTGCAATGTTAATCTTGTAAAAAGTCTAGTGCTTTTAAAATTAGGATCAGTTTGACTTTGGGAATCAACAATATCTTTTATGTCATCCATTAATTTTGGTAGCTTCTCTTCTATTTTTTTACGTCCTTTTGCATTGTGTGCATTTACAATTTTAAATCCACTTTCAAGCTCATATCTACCTTTTCGTATAGTATCTCTACTTACGTTAAATTCAGATGCCACAATGGATTGACCACCTTTTCCAATTTCTTTTGCTGTTTGTGCTAAGGGTTTTCTTTTATCTGAACCTTTTAGTTTGTTTATTGATTCTATTAATATATATTTGCATTTTTCCAATAACTCATTTATCATATTACTATATCCTTTTCTTTTGTTTTATTATGTTTATTTCGTAATTAACATTAAAACATTTTGAAAAGGATTTTTCTATATTTTTTATAAAATTGACTTGTTATTTATTTTAACGTGCCTAATATATTTTTGAGGAATTATAAATTTGAAGAAAGAGGTTATTAGATATGAATTTTGAGTGGATAGATAAAATCAAGAGTTCTAGAGTATTTGCGATTTTTTGTATATTATTAGGAACACTATTTTCAGGAACTATAGTTGTATATAAGTTTCAGAAGGGAGAGTTTTTTACTACAAGCCCAATAACTATAGTTTTACTATCATTTTCAATAACAGCTCCAACTTTTATATTTAATTTTTTTATAGATTGCTTATGGGGAAAACCGGTTGTCACTAATGATTTTGAAGAGGATTTAGAATATAGATTAATAACTGCAGGGGGGTTAAATGCTGTTGGAATTTATATTTCATTACTAAGTACTTATTATATAAACAAAGGCATGAAATTTTTTATATTTATTTTAGTTTTAATTAACATTATGTATGCGGTAATAAGCTTTATTTCTAAAAATATATTTCCACATATACTAATAAGTATTAAAAAAATATTTTATTCAAAGGAAAGTAACGACTAGGTTGCATAACAAATTTTCCAATACCAATAAGAAGGGATTTTTTATATTTTATAGAAATGTATAGTATAAAGGGAGGGATTATGTTATGAAAAATTACTATGTGCCAATTTTAAAATGGAAAAAGGGGGGGAACAAATTGCATTGCAGAAGCTTAGCGACACAGTTAAAGAAAAAATTATGCCTGTAATTGAAATAGTGCCTATTCCGTATGACTATGTAAATGATCAACAATCAAAAACTATAGACGAGCATTTAGCAAATGTATGTGATCAGATTGATAGTTGCTGGGCGAAAGCGCCGATATTTATAGATTTGAATCTAAATGATGATGCTACAGAGATGTCTAATGGAGATCATCCAATAACCTATTTACTTTCAGAAGCTTCAAGTAAAAACTTATCATTAATTCCTGTAACTAATGATACTAGAAGTGTGGAATATAACAATGCAATTAAGCAAGCTTTAGCTGACAATTTAATATCACAAGTATGTATAACTCACCTTTCGACCTTCAATTATGGACCTTACCCAATTCCTATTAAGCTTAAGATATCTGAGGTATATTCAGCACACTTTTCTGTACAGGTGTTAATTCTGATACAAAGCAGTTTCTTTCACTTCCTCTTTCAACATATATCAAAGAAATATTAATGCCATGCTACGCATGATTTTTGTTTTTGCTATGAATAATGTGGGTTTATATAATCTTATTTATAAAGTCTTATTAACTATAGTCTTATTAAGTATGTGCGTTTTCAACATGTGGAAATTAAACGTATGGATTTGATACGATTGTAATGGTGGGCTTGTTATGCAAGTTGTACATTGTTATATTAGCTCAAATAAAAATAGAGTATAATTAATCAACTATACCCTAAATTCTATACATCTTTAATCTTCAATTATCTTTTCAACCATAGGGTCAATTTTGATGTCTCTTTTTTTACATTCATCTACTATGATTTTTATTAGTTCTTTAGAATCTTTTATCCAGTTAGTTAGGTTGATTTTTTTACCGTTCCCACATACTGCTACAGAATACTTAAATAAAACAAATTTTATATTTAACCCAACAAAATTGGTCTTACTCCACGATATTTGATTTTTTTTTGTTAACGTATATTGTTTTATTCCTTCATTGTCAACTATTGTATAACAAAAGAACATATTAATAAAACTAAAGACAAAAACTATGGAACATACACTATATATGAATACCTCAATTGGTTGGTTGTTATCATATATAAGATTATAAATACAAAATGCTTGAAATATTAAAATCATAATAAAAGGAGCTATTGTCATTTTATACTTTTTCAAATTATATCACCTCACTTTATACCTCTCTGTTTATATAACTTATTTTCTTCATTATTTATAATATTTGAAATTTTAATATCTGCACCTACAGCACCTGCAACTATTGGTACTCCAATTCCTTCTGGTGCAGTAGCCATGCCAAAAGTAGCAACAGCACCAGTAATTATTCCACTTCCAAATGATATACCATCACCAACTATTTGTATACCAGATTTTTCAATTCTTTTTTCTACAGTATTCCCACTATAAGCACTCCATGTATTTCCTAAATCAAACACTGCTGAAACACCAAACAACATTTTGCTTATTACACCACTCTTCTTAGCTAGTCCTTCAAACGGTGCAATTTTCACTGCATTTGGATACAAATTTATAACATTATTCACATCTAAGCACCCAAATATATCCTTCTCATATGCGCCAGAACTACCAAGTACAGTACCAAATAAAGATGACATTAATGTATCCGTAATACTACCTTGATCCCCATTAAATGCATTCAATGAACTGTCGAAAAGTTTTTCACACTCATTTAGAAGATAAGCTATACCGTCTGAACTAGAAGGTATTTCTCCAACTCCAAGCCTAGATAATGGTGGTGTTTTGTCATTAGCAATGTTATGCCAATAATCCATAAGCTTATCCCAATTGCTTTCATAAAGTTTGCTATCAGTTTTCTTATTTGTTAAAATGCTAATGCTTTTATACTTAGCAAGTTTCTCTGCCGCTGATTCGCCACGATATAATGAACTTGTTATACCACTACTTATTCCAACACTACTCATTAAACTTCCTGCTGCGTTATCTGCATTTATAAAGGCATTTTTAGCCATATTTAATCTTGAAGATAAACTATAAGACCAATCGGAAAGTTTCTTTGCTGTACTAATAATATAAGAAATATCAGACTGTATAGGCACACTACATTCAGCAACAAATGATTCTTCTAATGCTATTGCTAGTCTTATCATCTCTTGTTTTACATCATCTATTTGTCTGCATACATTTCTAAAATTAGTTACCATTTCGCCCATTACTTCAGTTTGCATTTCAATTTTATCTGCCATGTATTCACATCCATTCATTTTCACAATATGCGGATTCTTTTTTTATTGACTATTTTACTGTATTTTTCATTTGATTTCAAGTTAATGCATATACTGACATAAGTTTAGCACCTAAATATTTTTTAGGACGCTAGTCCGTTGATTTATAACTATTTGTATAAAATTAAGGAAAAGTCATTAATTTCGATTTTTCCTGGAAATTATAGAGAAAAAATTCGCATAATAAAAGCATCCTTTTTATAATGGTTTTGCTGAAAACATAAAAGAAAGGATGCTTGAAGATGGGAAAAAATTGTTTGAAACAAATTCTCACCTACATTAATAAGGTATATGATGTTGGTGAAAAAATCAATAGTTTGAAAAATAAATCTCCAGTAAAAATTTCTACTATTTCATTTATCGTATTGTTTGGATTTATGCTTCAAATTAGAAGTTTTAATAGATTAGAACGTCTTCTTAAAAGGAATAGATTTAAAAAATTATTACCTAAGAAGACAGAAATGCCTTATATTGATGCCGTTAGGCGATCTCTTAGTGATTTTGATTTAGATGGTATGAAAGATTTTCATAGTCATATAGTAAAAAATGCTATTGATAATAAAGTTTTTAGAAATGGAACTATTGATGGCTTAAAAGTAGCTGCGATAGCTCCTGCATTCCCTAGACCTCATAACGAGGTTGGGGTTGCAACTCCAAATGCTTCATAAAGTTCTGACTGCTTACGCGAAATCTCACCTGCACGCACTTTAAAGCCTTTGTGTTCAAAACACTCAATGACATCAAGACTTTGCTCACTTGATACAGCGGTACGCCTAAAGTTTAGTCTTTCTTTGAGATTACCAAAGGCTTTCTCAACTACATCATTATTTCGATATATTTCAAGGGCTATTATGGATTCTTTTACTTCATTGCTTAACAATGCAAAATATCCATAATAACGTTTAGCCTCTGTAATAGCATAGATCTTAGGAGTTACTTTAGAACCACGCACTGGTGTTGTTTTTACCTCAAAATATTTGCTGTATTGATTCTCGTGTTCTGATAAGGTCTGTCCGCTTTCCAGTTCAAACTGCAAGTTACTTAATAACTTATTAAATGATTTCTCATCCTCCAGAGTTTTTTCACTATTGTAGTAGACATGTAGATACATGCGGCGTACATTTGTAATAGTATTACCTTTATAAGGTGTTTTCTGCGTGTAATTCCATTTAATAGGTATCGTTGTAGAATACAGTTCATACTTATCGCTGTAATTAGTCAAAGTGCAAAGAGTATCCATCATTTTATCTAGTTCTTTTTTAATGATCTTTAAGGATATTCTTCCAGCTATAAGAAACTTCAAGTGATTATGATAGAGTTCATTAACTCATAATATTCATTTAGAAGATATAGTGGATGGTGATTATCACAGATGTTTACAAGCATCATCTCAGCCATTACTCCGTAGGGGATATCCGTATTTCTTCCTAAACTTTTTTCTAAATTTAAATTGAATACTTCAGGCAATTTAAGTTGTTCACAAAGACCAACAATAAAATTCATTTTCCCATGATAATAAGTTTCTATGTCAGCTGATAATAAATTATTTATATCCATAAGTTTACTCACCTTCAAACAGTATTTTATGAATATATTGAACATAAAAGCCAATATTACTTTTTTTAACAATTGTAAATTAATTGCTTTTTATTAAATAGTTAGTTTTGGAGATTATTCAGCGTAATATAGTTATAAATACTTCCCCATTTTTTATTACTATACCTCATGGCATTATTGACTATGTTC
>Ga0255360_1000271_pt1 | contig 13420 bp, 12 predicted proteins | sample GFST50metaG_FD_186004 | JGI IMG/M metagenome (GOLD analysis project Ga0255360, IMG submission 186004) | Peat soil microbial communities from Stordalen Mire, Sweden - G.F.S.T50 | ecosystem: Environmental > Terrestrial > Soil > Wetlands > Peat | place: Sweden: Norrbotten County, Stordalen Mire... | reverse complement strand
TTCGAAAAAGAGAGGTCAGTTAACACGTTGTTTCGAGCGTTACGGCGTCGAAGTTCAATACGTTACTATACTAACATCCAGCGTGCATCATTACGTACGGCGTGAGCGGCCTCTATTGGAAGCGCTGTGAGAATCTGCTGCCTGAGCAAGTGTATGACGTTTATTTGCGGTATTGGGAGAACGTTAACTTCACAGTTTGACACTGCAAGTAAGCTTCATTTCAGTGCTGAGCCACTCCATTGAACCCAAAAAACTGTGAGCAAATGGGCGATATGCTGCACTGTGCTCAGTCAAACAAGAACTGCATTCTAACTCACGGCGTTTCTGGGGTCGACTGGCGGTTTTACAAGAGTCCAAGGCCTGGGCCGGTGTTTGATATCTACATGACGTATTGGGGCGATGTCGAACTCTTGCAGTGAAATGACCTGTCCGTAGACCTAGTCTAGCCAATACTCAAACCAATCCTCTTCTTCCTCCTCAGAATCAGATTTGGATTCAGACTCGTAAACCTGCTCCAGAATTGTATCCGATTGCCACGATTCGTTCGCAGTATAATTGACTTCTTCTTATTCTTCTCTACTTTTTTAGGACTTCTACTACTTCTTCTCGCATGCAGCCAGCTGGGTGTTAGGACGCTAAAAAAAGATTCATTGGAGAATATGTATAGATACTACTTTTAGAGGCGTTTCTAGCCGAAATTGTCCGCTAGAACTCAAGCAGACACGTTTCAGCCATCAAGACGCGCTTAATTTGGGTCTCAACCTTGTGCAGCACCGGCCTTAAGAGACTCAAAAATAAAAAAAGAGGTGAGCCAAACTGACCCACTATATTCTTACCGGCATCTGAATTGGCGTGGGCGAAGCCGTCGGTGTCGGAGTTGGTATCGGGGTTGGAGTTAGTGTTGGTATTGGCGTCGGCGTCGGAGTTGGTGAAGGCGTCACCGTAAACGTCATTACTGCTTGCGAAGGGCCGTATTCATTGTTACCTAACCAATCAATCTTGAGGGTGTGCGTGCCAAGCGAGAGTGCCGCGGTGTCAGTACCAGCGAGCACCAAGCTTCCAGAAGACGCAGAGCACGTACCGGCTGGATTAATAACCCATGATCCGCCAGCAGCATAGTTGTCAATATAGTAATTGACGGCACCGCAGACGTTTGCGTGCTCATTTACACTGTATAGCGTAGCCGTGAAGGTTGCTGGTTGCCCTTGAACGACCAATGTTGGCCCTGATACAGACGCTTGTGTAGGTAACGGTGGTTGTGCGGTTGGCGTAGGCACTGGTGTTGGAACAGGTGGTGGTGATGGGGAAGCCCCTAATATCACCAACACCCCCTCAACCGGACTAACATCTAGCAACTGAACTCCAACCCTTGGTTCGAGCTCAGCAACCCTATCTACTCGTGGGCTCAGTATCAAAAAGACCCTAATTCAACTAACGCCGCGGTTATACCGACGAACGTGCCGACGGGCAACTACTCGCCAGTCACGATAAACGAGCAATGGACAGACTCAAGCGGAGTACCGCGCGGCATAACGGCATTTATCGAAAACGAAGGCAGCACAGCGAACGCTACCGCGGACTTTAATTACCAAACGGCGATACGAGGCCCGCTTGTAGACGACGGGCATGAAACACACTATGCGGAAAGCGAGATAGCGCAAGCACTCGGGCATAATCCGACGACAGTACGCGATTTATCATGGCATCGGGATACAGACACCGCAGCGGCAACGCACGAGTACATACAGTATGACAATCTGCTCATACTCTTAAGTCAAAACCTCGGCATAACGCAAAACAATCGGCCCCTCAACGCCGTCGTCGTAAGGAGCCGTAAAAAATGGGACCGGCGATTAGAGGGCTTATGCTGGGTTTTAGCTTACTAATCGCTTTTATTATTCTAGTGATTATCGCGCTAGTAATATTGGCGGTTATAATAGCTTACCCCGCTCTCTGAATTGTGTTAATCCTATTAGTCTTAGGATTCCTAGCCCTCTGCGTTAGATGGCATAATAATAAAAAGAAGCCGACGGCTCTGGCCACTCCGTGAGCCGTCTTTTTTCTCTCTATTAAAACCTCAGCGACGGCGGGTAACCCGTAACGCTAGAAACACAGCAGCAAGAGCACCAAGTGCGTAAAACCCGTCGAAACCGGGGGTCGAGCTAGTGCCACCCGCAGTTGCGCTCGCTTGAGCGACGTTGGCCGTAGAAGTACTCGCCGCTGCAGGTTTTGGCGTGGCGGAGGGGCTCACGGCTGCGGGTGTTGGCGTCGGCATTAGAGTTGGCGTAGGCGTGGCAACAGTAGAAGCGGATGGTGCAGCCGTTGGCGTAGCCGTTGGCGTAGCCGTTGGCGTAGCCGTTGGCGTAGCCGTTGGCGTAGCCGTTGGCGTAGCCGTTGGCGTCGGCGAACCGCACGCTGGCGGCTTGCAGACCTCACACGGTCGGTAGCCCGCGTTGCATGCGTCTGCTAATGTGGCGAATGTGACGAGGTTCTTTGGTAAGATCTTCTTGGCTTCTGAGCACCACGGGTAGTGGTAGACGTTCGAATTAATGCTTCCTACGAACGGGCCCGTGTAGGATTGAAGCTGAAGGGTCGTCGGTTGCTCGTATGAAAGAAAGATCGGGTGCGCGGTAGTTGTTGTCGTCGTGGTCGATTTGACCGTCGCTGCGCTGGCCGTCGATGGGTTACTTACAGTTTGCGTTGAGACGCTGCCGGCCACTCCTAATAGGACAATCGCGAGCGTGAGTGCGACGCAAACAATCAGCACTTTTTTTAACATGTTTTCCCCCCAATATCGTTCAGCCGAAAGAATAAACTACGCATCCGAGCCGATGCTGACAGCTTAAGTGTTGCTATTTAACAGCGACTCCTCTTTTAGCGTAATGTGCTTGAAAAAATGAGTTTGATAGTAGCGCCGACTTACAGGGGCCAGCATAATAACTCATTTGGGATCGGATATGGGCCGCTAACTGTGCTTCGCGACCATATAGCAAATCTTAAGCTTCATGGGCCCCGTTTTTCGTATTTGTTTTTGCTCATATTAGGGGTGAAGAAATGAGACAAAGCGTTAAAATCTCAGGTGGAAAGATATGGTAGCTACACGCCGCAGTGCAGCTTTATGGTTTGGCCTTTTAGGCGCTATATGGGGATTATTCTTAGGGGGGCTCTTACTTGCCTTAGCGCTATTGGGCAGGATTTGGGACGCGCGGCTTTGGGCAATTAGTGTTGGAATAATTGTTTTTTCTATCCTTGGTTTAGTCGGCGCCCTCAGAGTAATCAAGAGAGGGGATATGTTTAACGCCGGATTGATGATTCTCGCCGGTGTTGGTATTTTAATCAGTATCTTATTTACTTCTCCCCTTTCAGTACCTTCAGCGTTGTTGTTTTTCATTGGGGCGGCCTTGATCTTACTGAAAAAGGATAGTTTCAATGAGTGAAACGAGTGGCCGCGATCGTCGTACTTTTTATGATTGCTTCGCTGACGGTGGCGGGTTGCACCATAAATGTCTTTCCCACCCCGTCAGCGTCACCCACAAGCGAACCTTTCACCACGCTCGGCCTGTCACACTACCAGAACCAAACAAATTTGACCGTTGGTCAAACTGGCACGGTGACGGTCACTGTCACCAATCACGAGAACGCAAATGTCAATTATACGTTGGTCGTCACCTTAGCTAACGAGACGATTAACAGCACGAGATTCAACGTACTGAGCGATCAGACGTGGCAAAGTTCCATCGCTTTCACGCCAACCCAGCGAGGTGTAGGGCAAAAAATAGAGTTCGATCTATACAAGGGAGGCAACCCTGAAATAGGCGTATATCCGTCGGACGTGTACCGCAACGTATACTTCTACATCAACGTCACGTGACGATACCGGATGTTATAACCTCGAATCCAGTAACGGTTTGAGGGGACGTTAAACAATATACTCGACCATTTATGAGATAATGTTTTAGGAAACATTTTCATCATTTTGAGAAGTGATTATGGCCGTCACGGCCTCCACTATTTTCGAGGCTGCAGTCTGTAGTCGTATTCGGCCAAAGCTTACGATTGTGCTCAATATCCCGACTTCATAGGCTATTTTCGGCACAAAAGAAGTACGTGTACGCGACCATTTAGACGGTTTTCATCTCAAAGTGTGGATATGCACGCGCGTTATGGTAGTTTTGATAACTCGCGTGTTTTTTGAGCTATCTCACGCGGCTCACCTAAATGTGTTAAAAACGAGGCGCATTCCGCAGCTAAAAGGCAACACTTAAGCCGTATCACCGCTCTCTCAGTCACGTTTTTGATTGACGCAAAAAAGGGGGTGAAAATTATCGCAGAAGCCACGAGGATTAGAAAATATAAGAGCCGCGAAGAAATGGAACGTGCGCTTGACGAATTTATTACGACTGGCTATACCGTGATGGAGAAAGGCGAGAACACGACCCTAGTACGCAAAAATGAATGGGGTAGTGGCCTTGTCATTGTGATTCTAGCTATTTGCACTTGGATAGTGCTCGAGATACCCACCATCGTCTATGTCTGGTACAAGCATACACACGCAGATACCGTATTAATGAAATTAGACGCGCCAACCATCGAACCAGCCGTCGAAATAAAGCCGATGGTCTAAGCATTTTCAGGGTGTTCTTGAACCTTTCAAGAACGCTCTTTTTGCCTTTTTTAGCCGTTTTAACATCACACGCGTTTGCCCTAACACGTTATCGGAGGAAGCAGCGCGGTGCGTTTCGTTTACGCTCCCCGTAGTTATCTACTCATATTCTTTTTTTCGAATTTGGAGGCCTTAGGGGGCTCTAAAGTCTAACGTGTTCGCCTGCTACTGCCAGCACGATTACACCGTCAACGAATGGCCGAGCACTCAACAATCATTTCACTAACGCAATAGCATCTCTCAGTATTTCCTCTCGTGCGTGCTTTGAATAAGCGACGTCTGAGTGCTCGCGGAATGGCTTTCCTAGCCGTATTTTGAGCCGCTAATCCTACAATCGGTGGCCGCACCGGAACTGGTTTTCAGGTTGATGTGGTTAGCCGTCGACAAGATTGGAAAACGATGCAAAAATACAACAAAAAGACAACACTTAAGCTATCGCGCACCGTTTCTACGGCCTAACGTTCCGTGTCACGCTGTGACATCGCGTCACGGCCGGAGCAAAATAAGGGGGAAAGAATATGAATCCAATAGTTAGGATGATGAAACGGTACATCAAAATGCCGTTGAAAAAGGCGTTACCGCTGTTATTTATCTGTTCGGTCGTTTTGGTCGCAACCTGTGGTTGCACATCGAGCACTACGCAGAATGCAAATAGCAGTGGAAGTAGTGGGAACATCGGAGTTAAGGTCAACTCACAGCAAACAGTGTCTCAGATCAGCAGCAATCTCGGCAGTGTGTCAACGCCGCAGCCCGGTAACGTATTTGTGGTGTTTAACGTGACGTGCACGAATAACAACCAACAGAATCAGGCGCTTGGCGATCCGCTTTTCTTTAAGCTGACGTGCAAAGGCGGATCAGCGTACGATGCAAGCGGGGTATGGGCGACTGATCCTAGCGCGATACAGACGATATCAAACTCGAATCCGGGAGAACACGTAACGGGGAATGTTGCGTTTGAGATCCCACAGTCGCAAGTGCCAACGACGCTGACATACAGCGACGGCTTGAATCAGGTGGTAACGAACCTGTAGAAGGACTTGGTCTTTGAAGTAGTGGCCTAAGTCAAGAGAACGCCTACAGCGCGCGTCTACGCGCGCTCTCTTTTTCTTTCTTTTTCTTTAAAGCATATAACCGAGCGTATACGACAGCACGATTTAGATTTGTGAAATAATTACAGCTGCCAAGCGCCCCGCGATTTTTGAAGCTGTTCTCAGCGGTCGGATGCAGCTAGAATATTACGATTGTGCCTAATACCACAGCTTTACAGCCGATCATTCGAGACACGGCAAGCGCGGCGGTCGGTGGTGGGCTCAGACGGGCAGAAGGATCATCACTCGTCAAAACCAGGGGTAAATGATTATCGCTTGGCTTCTTTTAGACCATCTTTTATGATTCGCGCTAGTAAGACCCCGCTTCTGTTGTCACTTCCCACGATTGAACATTTGAATTATAGCGGTAGAGAGCATAGAACCATTGCGGCCCACTCTGCCCAACCCATATCCCGTTGTATCCTGGAACGGTGGCATTCAATGCTGCAACCTGGTCGGGTACGAGGGTAAATCCCTCATTTAGTTTTGTAGCTACGTAGTTGTCATACACCTGCTTCGCTTGCGCTTCGCTTGTGGTCAGTTCCATGACGACCGTCATGGGCGGGGCGTTTGCAAGCGTCGCGTTCTTCATAATTCCCAGGTAAATGTCGTTCCCCCTCACATTGGTCGATTTGGTGAACGGTTGCGTAACAATAAAGCCGGTGCCCTGCCAAGTGCTGGTATAATAGCTGCTGTAATCAGCATTTGCTGCAGGCGTCGGAGACGATGAGGTGGTATTCGTGTTACTTACGCAGCCGACCACGGATAACGATGCAAGCATGACAATGGCGATAATTGCCAGCGTTTTTTTCATAAATGCACACCTTCTACGAACTAAATCGTGTAGAAGGCTGCGTAACAAAGCTTAAAGGTAGTGTTTTTAGTTCGGCAGTAGTTTTGATGCATCAAACTCTTTCAATCGCCGCTTTGCCTATCGAGAAGCGTGCCTAAGATAAGACGCTTACGTAATGGACTAAGATACGCGTGACGTTCTTCTTTCCGCCGTTCTTCCGTCTCCGCAGTTCTGAGACTTGAAAGGAGTGCATCGAGTGCTTGGGAATTATCTAGACCCGTTTCGGACTCCTCGTAGAATTTTGTTTTTACTTCTGCAAGCGCACGACGCCACAATTCCACTTATCCGATGTGCGAGCCTTGCAGACAGATTATTATTCTATTAGCCTGAACGAAACCCCATTATCGCAAATCGACACGGGGAATCGCTATGCATTATTTAGGAAAATCAAAGGTCACCAAGTTGAATGCGAAGGCGGGTGTCGTTTACCCACTTATTAGGCTGCCTAAGACGTGCGCAGACGAAATTGGAAAGGTCGCAGAGATATTTGAGGCTGAGCACAATAATAGACGCGCGCTTCTGATCACTTTCAATGACAGGGATGAGCGATCTGAAGTTATACAACCGAAGTCAAAAGTTATACAACTTTTGCCCAAAGTTATACAACCTGATGGGCTAAATAACGTCGAATCTCGCTTGCTAGAACTTGAATCCGAGATTAGAAATCTAAAATCGCTTCTTCTTTCAAAAGAAAGCTCTTTTACGCCTAAGAAGAGAAAAACAAAGGCCGAGGGCGAGATTCGAACCCGCGTCGTGGCCTCCACAGGGCCATAGGATTACCATGCTACCCCACCTCGGCACAGCCTCGAAATACGGATAGTCCCGTGCGGATTCGAACCGCAGTCGCGGGCTTTCTTCTATCAGTGGCCCAAGACCACATGAATCCAAAGGCCCGCATGATTGACCACTACACCACGGGACTCTCGGGCTAAAGTAAGGTGTATACATACTTAACGTTTTGGTCACATTACAGCTCACGAGAGCACATTCGTCGACATCAAGCGCTTCAATTCTAAAACAACTCGCAAGCTGGACGCTACCAAGCCATGCGTTACGAGACCTCACTAAAAAAGCTCAATCTGCCGATTTACACTGGCGCCAAGCGCCAACTCGGCGGCCACATAGCAAAAAATGGGGCTGGAGAGATTTGAACTCACGATCGACGGGTCTCTCCGATCAGTGCTCCAACGGGACATCACCTGACTCAAGCGTCCCCGAGTCATCAGTTGACCCGTTGCTCATCATATCGAGAACTTTACCGCTGGAGCCCGTCGCCATTCCTGACTAGGCCACAGCCCCACAAATACGCGGGCCGGGAGGGAATTGAACCCTCGACCTTTGGGTATCTCTGGTCAACAGGTCACAGCAAGAATACCGTAAGAGCCCAACGCTCTGCCTGACTAAGCTACCGGCCCTGGCATATGCTCTTATACCCCTTCTACATATATAGCTTACCCAAACTGGATTTGAGGCTTCAATCCAGCGAAAGCAGGTGGTGGCTTATTTCGGCTTATAATTCGACAACCTTCGAGCAAGGCATACCCCTCAAGAATGACGAACGGATAACGTACGCGATACTCGGCTCAGGCAGCGTCGGCTTTCTCGTCGCCAAGGAACTCACTCAACGTGGCAGGATGTTTACCATCATCGAGAAGAACGCGAAACGGGTCGAGACGCTGCGTGACCAGAATTTTGACGCGCACGTCGGTGACATCACAAAGGAGGAGGTCATCACCGAGCTGCTCACGCCTGATCTCGAGATCGTTATGATTCTCAGCTCTGACGCCAACGCGAACACCAAGGCGCTAAGCGTGATCAAGGAGAGGAAGCCAGACGTTTTTGTGATCGTCCGAGCGGCCGACCCGCTCAGCAAAGATAAGCTCGAAGAGTTGGGGGCCGACGCAGTCGTCTACCCGTCGGCGCTTATCGCTAACGCCACGTTGCACGACCTCCAGAAGGCAGAATCGCAGCGGTCTGCGAATCGACTTCACGGAATTCTCAAAAGCATAAAGAAGCTCGGCATACTGGTCCACGATAACCCCGATCCCGACTCGATCGCAAGCGCGCTCGCGCTCGCGCAGATCGCCGCGAGCGTCGACACGGAAGCTGCGATAATCTACCACGGAGAGATCAGCAGACAGGAAAACAGAGCCTTCGTAAACCTGCTCGACATCGACTTAGTCCACGTCGACGAGGTTGATCCGAACGAGTACGACATGCTCGCTTTGGTCGATTCGGCGACGCCAGGGGCGAATAACCCACTCACAAGCTTGGACAAAGTCGGAATCATCATCGACCACCACGGGATTCCCAAACAAAGCGCGTTATACACCGATATCAGGGACGTGGGGTCAACGGCGACGATATTAACGAACTACCTCGACGAACTTGATATCGACATCGACAAGCGGCTCGCGACGGCTTTACTTTACGGTATACGCATCGACACCCAGGACTACAAAGTTCACGTGACCCCGGCAGATCTCGGCGCCGCAATGAAGCTTATGCAGCTCTCCGACAGAGACATCCTCAATCAGATTGAATCGCCAACGATGTCAATGGAAACGCTCGACATTATCGGCGAGGCCATTCACAACAAGCACATCACCGGAAGCTACCTTATCTCGTGCGTCGGGTTTATGCACAACGTAGACGCCCTCGCACAAGCGGCTGACTACGTGCTCAACCTTGAGGGGGTAACGGCCGTCGCCGTCTTCGGACTCAACGAAGAAAAGATTCACATATCAGCGCGGAGCAAGGACATCCGCGTCAACATTGGCGCCGTCATGAGCGAAGCATTCGGCGACATCGGCTCAGCAGGTGGCCATTCAAACGCCGCTGCCGCGCAGATTCCCCTCGGCGTTTTCACCGGCGTAAAGGACCGAACGACGCTGCTCCAGCTCGTCGAAGAGGTCGTAACGCGCAGGATCTATTCGAAAATTGGCGTGGAGCGGGACGAATAACCGACGTACCGCTCGTGTGCCTTAGGCCTAGGATAGCCGCTTTTCACCACTACGTTGCACTACACGGAATTTGTGCACGTAGTGTCTATTTTACGATGCTCGCGACTTCCGTCGGCAATGTGCGCAGTTTCCCAGTCGTGACGAACGCTACCAGATCATCGATGGTAGGATGCGCCCCGTGTCTGCTTGATACGTAGTAGCCCGCCACTGCGTTCGCGAGGCACAGGCGCAGTGTGGGGGCCAGACCGAGAAGCTCACCAAAGATATTGCCTGAGTTCCAAGCATCGCCGGCGCCGGTGGATCGGTTCAGTTTCACGTCATACACGGGGAATACCGTCACGCTGTCGTCGATCGACGCAGCGTACCAGGGGGTATGATAATCAACGCGTGAGCCAACTCGGCGCTTGAATGCGATCGCGCGCTCAAGGGTGGCCTCACCGGTGTGCTTCTCAAGCTCATTTTGATTGAGGCTCGTGATATCGAGGTTTGTGCTCGCGATCACGCTCTCATAGAGTTCAGTGAGATCGTACACGCGGGGACTCGGGTCTGCCGAGTCAAAGTACGTCTTTACGTTGTATTGCTTCGCGTAGGCGAACGTCTTCACGGCAAGATCGGTGCCCCCCACGACGTTGGTTCCCCAATCGTGCACAGTCACGAGCTGACTGTTTTCGATGAGCTCAAGATCGGTATCGCGCAAGCTGTCGAACGCAAAGTCATAGTTCGAGCCGACGTCGTTGAGCATGACGTTGATCCGCCGCCCTCCAATCTCGAGAGCGAGGGTTTGTCCCAATCTGCCGTCGGTCTTCACGTGGGTGATGTCAACGCCGCTATTTTCGGCAAAGAACTTCAAAACGTGACGTCCAAGCTCGCTCGTCCGGCCGATGAAATGGGAGCTTACCCCGAGTCGCGACAGCGCGATTGCGGTATTTGCCGCACCGCCGCCCGACAGCACGTTCTGGACGAAGCCGGGAAGGTTGCCGCCGCCGCTGACGTACTTCGCCTGGAGCGCGCTGCAAAACGCGCTCAGATCGTCGACCTGCACGAAGTGATCCAAGTAGAAGCTTGGTGTGCACACGACGTGCAGCTTCCGCGTCTCTCTCGGATCGAGCGCTGCTAAGATTTGAGACAATTCGCGCTTGACGTCCTCGCACAGCTCTTTCAAGGCCAGCCTCCGCACTAAACTCTAAAAGGGAATGTTATTTATACGTTTCTTACCGTACGCATACACGCACCGGCAGCAAAACGCTAGACGGAGAAACTATGCCCATACGTAGTTCCTATGAACTGACGAGGCTTTTTTTGTCACTTTCAGACGTGAGCCGGCTTGACATCTTGAACCAGCTGGACGAACGAACGTCGGTGATTGACATTTGCCAGCGGTTCGGCTTGCTCGTGCACGAAGCGGTCCGACATCTTCGCCGCTTGGAGGACGTGGGACTCGTCTCTCAGCTCCCTAATGGGGATTACGTCATATCGGAATACGGAAAGGTCCTGGTAACCTTCATTGAAGGGATAAGCGACGTTCACGACCTACTGGAGTACTGGGAGCTCCACAGCGCGGCCGAGCTTCCCATGCATCTCAAGCGTTTGCCAGCAGACCTCAGCGAGTCGCTGCTCCAGGAGGGTAACCTACTGCACGCGGCTGAAGCCGAGATCGTGCGTGAAGCGAAACGGTTTCTGTGGGTCTTGAATTACACGGCGGACCAAACCGGACTCAACGCGTCCGAAGTCAAAGTGCTTCTGCAGAGCACGGCCGGGCCAAGAAGCCCCAATGTCCGGTACGTCGATAGAGTCAGCATGATACTCCTCGTCAATGAGCTGCGCGGCCTCATTTTTTTCCCGCGAGTGACCGCTCGAGAACGCTACGAGCCGGATATGTCGTCCGGATTTCTCGTATCCGCAGCTGACGCGACCTACCGACTGCTCGTGGAACTGTTCGATTTTTTGTGGAGCTGCAAATCATCACGCGCGGTCAACTGAGTTAGTATATTAAACGTTGAAAACACACGGTGCCTAGAGGGAAACATGGTAAAAGATCCCGTGTGTAACATGGACGTCGATGAAACGACGGCGAAGTACGTCAGCGAATACAAGGGGAAGAAGTACTTTTTTTGCGCTCCTGGCTGCAAGGCGATGTTCGACAGAGATCCGGCAAAATTCGTTTGAGCACCGTATCACGTCGAACTACCGCTGCCAGTCGCGCACTTTTCTCTTTTTTGGGCTCCCGACGATGGCTCAGTGCACGTTCCGAAATAGGATCGAACCCACAATCATCATCAGTACAAAGAATCCGACGACGACCGCGAGATCAGTCGTCAACGCATACGAGTGCAGTCCTGTGACGGCATAGCGCAGCGCGTCGACGCCATACGCGAGCGGATTGATGTCCACAAGCGCCTTCATCCAGGCCGGAAGCGACGTGACCGGGAAAAATGCGCCGCTCAGGAAGAAGATGGGGAGCACGAGCAGGTTCATGACCACTTGAAAGCCCTCGATATTCTCGATCCGGGACGCGATGCTAATCCCGAGCCCCACAAAACCCATGCCGATAAAGAACATGGTCACAAGTATGAGCACGATGGCGCCTGCAAGGCCCAGCGTGCCTGATATCCTTACGCCGATGAAATAAGACAATCCGAAGATAAGGACTCCCTGTATTGCCCCCTGCGTCGTCCCCCCGAGGGCTTTTCCGATGACGATAGACGTTCGCGAAACGGGGGCGACGAGAATTTCTTTGAGAAAACCGAATTCTTTGTCGAACATCACGCTCATCCCGGAGAACATCCCGGTGAAGAGCACGACCATGCCGAGAATTCCCGGCGCAAGGAAGTTTATGTAATTGCTGCCGCCCGTTCCGCCGACCGACAGGGCTGAGCTAAATCCGGTCCCGAAAATGATGAGCCACAGCAGGGGAGTGATGAGTGAGGTAATGACCCGCGACCGAGCTCGGACGTACCGGGTCATCTCTCTCAGCCAAATCGAATAGATGTCACCCAAAAAAGCCATTCGTCCGTCTGGCATCGCTATCGTCTCCCCGGGCCATGGAACGCAGCGAACCCGCTCGCGGCCTCCTGAGCCCGAATCTCCCGTCCCGTGTACTTGATGAAGATGTCCTCAAGCGTAGGCTCGTGAAGCGCGATCGAGGGCACGGCAATCCCCTCTTGACGCGCCACATCCATGAAAATCGGTATCGCAGTCTCGCCTTTTTCGACGCTCAGCCTCAACGTGCCGTCAACAAGTTGGGCCGACTTGACGAATTCGAGCTGTTCGAGTTTAGTCTTGAGCTGCTCACTCCCGTGTGGCACCGTCATAGTCACGACGTCGCCGCCAACGTCGTGTTTAAGGTTCTCGGGAGTGTCCATCGCAACGATCTGCCCGTGATCGATAATGGCGATGCGGTCGCACAACTTATCGGCTTCGTCCATGTAGTGCGTGGTCAGGATCATCGTGATCTTCTTTTCCCTGTTGAGCTTCTCGATGTACTCCCAGATATGAAGCCGGGTCTGCGGATCAAGCCCGAGCGTCGGCTCGTCGAGGAAAAGGACCCTGGGATGGTGGAGCAGGCCGCGCGCGATCTCCAGCCGCCGCTTCATACCACCAGAATACTTCTTAACGATCACGTTCGCCTTATCGGCGAGTTCAACGAGCTCGAGAACCTCGTTAATTCTCCCAGCGATTTCATTTCTGGGCACTTTGTAGAGTCTGCCGTGGAAGTCGAGGTTTTCTTTCCCAGTAAGGTTATCGTCGAGACTGGGGTCCTGAAACACGATGCCTATCATTCCGCGCACGGTGCTGGATTCTTTTTTCACGTCGTGCCCGAAGACGCTCGCTGAGCCGCTCGTGGGATTCGTAA
>Ga0255360_1000269_pt1 | contig 13594 bp, 14 predicted proteins | sample GFST50metaG_FD_186004 | JGI IMG/M metagenome (GOLD analysis project Ga0255360, IMG submission 186004) | Peat soil microbial communities from Stordalen Mire, Sweden - G.F.S.T50 | ecosystem: Environmental > Terrestrial > Soil > Wetlands > Peat | place: Sweden: Norrbotten County, Stordalen Mire... | reverse complement strand
ATAGTTACTCTACCAATATTGTGATAAACTAATTGTAGTTAATTCTTTTGGTAAAGTGTATCTCCTTTTTTTATTCAGCAATTAAAAGGATACTATAATTTTACCTAAAAGGGTTAACTGTTTTTTATAAAACTTTTGACTATCCAGTAATTTACATAAATTGAAGATTGTCGTACAATATATATAGAGCCAGAAGGTAAGGCATATGAAACAAAATAGACTAGCATACTGACTAGTTATTTTTTTGAATATGCCTAAGCTATAATTAAAAATATGGAGAAATAAAATGATTTTCTTTGATTTAGATGGGACATTAATTGATCATAAGAAAGCTGAAATTTTAGGAGTTAAAGCTTTCTATAATAAATATAGCAGTTATTTCGATTTTAGTGAAGAGTTATTTTATAATTATTGGCATGATATATCAGACAAGCATTTTTTAAGATTTCTAAATAAATTGACTTCATTTGAGCAGCAAAGAATAGATAGAATTAAAGAGTTATTTAGTCTCACTAGTCATAAATTAACAGAACAAGAAGCTGAAATTAAATTCAAAGTGTATCAAAAATTATATGAGGGTAGCCTTATGCCATATGAAGATGTAAAGGAATTCTTAAATTCACTCAAAGGTGAGAGACTAGGGATTATTAGTAATGGTGATTTTAAGCAGCAAATATTAAAAATCGAAAGAATAGAATGTGAGAAGTATTTTGATACAATTGTAATTTCAGGACAAGTTGGAGTCTCAAAACCTAGTCTTCAGATATTTCAAATTGCGGCTGAAAGAGCAAAAGTAAAAATTAGTGATTGCACTTATATTGGTGATAATTTTGAAACGGATATATTATCTTCTAGTAAAGCTGGAATGAAGGCGATATGGCTAAATAGAGATAATGCCAAGAGTGGATGCTCTGAAGTAAATATGATTTATGATTTGAAGACTCTAAAATTCTAATTTGTATTATGGGAGGATAATAAAATGTTTAAGATTAGATTCGTAGAAAGTAGTGACAAGGATTTTTGGTATACATTGGATAAACATTTACCAGATAAAGAATTTGAGAAGAAAGTTCGAGACAAAATGGGATATATTGTTTTGGAAGATGAAAAACCAATCGGAGTATTGCGATATAATCTATTTTGGGACAACACACCATTTTTAACACTGATTTTCATTCACTGTCCTTATCAAAAGAAAGGCTTTGGATGTAAAACAATGAATTTTTGGGAACAGGAAATGAAGAAATCAGGTTATGAAATGATTATGATTTCTACACAAGTGGATGAGGAAGCGCAGCATTTTTATAGGAAATTGGGATACAAGGATTGTGGCTGTCTTGTTGTAGATATCCCAAAGTATGAACAGCCTATGGAAATGTTTATGGCAAAATCGTTGTAGTGCAAATTCCAATTTTTAAGGTTAAGTATTATAAATAGTAATTTGAGTGAAGAATTATTTATATAAAGGATGTGTAAAAAATGGACTACGTAAAAGCAAACAGTGAGATATGGGATATACGAGCAGAAAATAATGATATTTGGTCAATTCCCGTTACCAGCGAAGCGGTTGAACTTGCTAAAAGTGGAATTTGGAATATTGTTTTAACTCCTTCAAAAATCGTTCCAATGGATTGGGTTCCAAATGAGATTAAGGCAAAAAAAGTTTTGTGCTTGGCTAGTGGAGGAGGACAACAAGGTCCTATAATAGCAGCCTTAGGTGCAGATGTGACGGTTTTTGATAATAGCAAAAGACAATTGGAAAAAGATGAGTTTGTTGCCAAAAGAGATGGCTTAAATATAGAAACTGTTCAAGGAGATATGAAAGATTTGTCTGTATTCGATGATGAATATTTCGATTTTATCATTCATCCTTGGTCGAACGGTTATGTTGACACAGTTTTGCCTGTTTGGAAAGAATGTTCAAGGATTTTAAAAAAGAATGGAACTCTAATTGCCGGTTTTGGGAATCCAATTGAATACATTTTTGATCTAAGTGAACTGGATAAAGGAAATTTCGTTGTAAAACATAAAATTCCATATTCTGATTTAGAGAATTTAGATGATGAAGCAGTTGCATCGGTATGCAAGGGAGATGGTTATATTTTCGCACACAGATTAACTGACCAGATACAAGGACAAATAGATGCAGGATTTGCTATTATTGGTTTTTATGAGGATATAGCTGGAACAGCATTGGATAAGTTCATCTATACATCAATTGCAACCAGAGCGATTAAACTGTAAGACCGTGTAATGAGCATAATGGAAACGATAAATTCTAATTTGTAGGGGGGATTGTGTTTTGAAGGAATACTTTTATCATGGCTCTGATTATTCTGGAATTACAGAATTGGAAGCTCGTTCTAAACTCCATAATACGGATAAAAAAGTAGTATATTTGACAGATAATATTCCGTATGCATTGTATTATATTTGGGATGAAGAACACAACGGCTATAAGGGGAAACATATTACAGGTTGGATTAAGAATGGAGTTGCATATTATGAAGAGCAATTTCCTGACCAATTAAAAACTTTCTATAAAGGAGTATCAGCTAATGAACATACATACAAAAAGGCTATTATTGGTCCCATTAGGACCACAATATCTTATATCTACACATAAATATGCTAGTGATTTTGATAACACTAGATATATGATATGCCTACCAAATGATACCATAAGCGAGACGAAAGACTTTTTAGAAATGGTACAGGAAGAATGGCAAAAGGTTAGCCCTCAGTTTTATGAATATGCTATTCTGCTTGATGGTAAACATATTGGTGCTGTTAGTATTCATATTAATAAAGACAATGGAGAAGGGGAACTTGGCTGGATAATAAATAAGAAATACTGGAGAAATGGATATGCAGAAGAAGCTGCAAAAGGAATCTTGAATTTTGCAATACAAGAACTCAGACTCAGAAAGTTTGCTGCACACTGTGATAGTGAAAATATCAGTTCATATAGAGTTATGGAGGGATTAGGCATGTCATTAGTTAGTAAAATACAAGGGCGTAGGAACAAATCTTCTAAAGAGGATAGAGAAGAATTAATGTATTCACTTGAAATTGAATAAAGCAAAATTTTAATTTAAGGTTGAGTTATAAATAGTAATCTGTTGTGGGGAGTATGATAACTATAAAGTGAGCAGAACTAGAGCATGCTAAGACAATAACTGATATAAAAAAGAGAGGATAAAGACTATGGAATATGAAATTATACATTTACCAAAAGAGAAATGGAAGGGAACTATAATTCCAATAAAGTATAAAACAGATAAATATTATGATGTTACAGTAAATAAAATAGATAAAGGATTTGCTATTGAGATAGAAAAGAAAGACTTTACAGAGCCAGTAACTCATACACCAGAAGAATATGATTTCCCAGATAAGTTATATGAAGATCACTGGGAGAATGCTTATGCTTGGGGAGTGTTAGTTAGTGATGAATTAGTTGCTGCAATTGAGACTGATCAAGAATTATGGTCTAATCGTCTAAGAATTACAGAACTTTGGGTAGCAGAAAAATATGAAAAGCATGGAATAGGTCATGCGTTAATTGAAATTGCAAAGGAACAAGCAAGAAGAGAACGTCGTCGAGCTATTATACTAGAAACACAATCTTGTAATGTTAATGCAGTGGATTTTTATCAGCATGAAGGTTTTAGCTTGATTGGTATGGATACTTGTTGCTACAAGAACAATGATTTACAAAGGAAAGAAGTAAGGTTAGAATTTGGATGGTTTCCAGAAGGAAAGAAAAGATTAAATCATGAAGAAATAGAAGTTAGAATGGAAACAAAGGATGATTGGTACAATGTAGAATTAATGACACAGCATGCATTTTGGAATAAACATAATCTTGGATGTGACGAACATTACCTTGTGCATAAATTACGTCAAGATAAAGACTATCTTCCAGAGCTAAGCAGAATAGCAGTAAAGGAAGGAGATGTAATAGGATGTATAATGTATTCAAAGGCACGAGTTGTTGATGGTGCAGATACACATGAAATTATAACCTTTGGACCTCTTTGTGTAGAGCCTAAATGGCAAGGATGTGGAGTTGGTGAGCTGTTATTAAGGGAAACAATGAACTTAGCAGCAAATAAAGGGTATAAAGGTATTGTGATTTTTGGAGAACCAGATTATTATCCCCGAATAGGATTTAAAACATGTGACAACTTTAATATTACAACTGCTGATGGTAAAAACTTTGATGCATTTATGGGACTTGAATTAGCAGAAGATAGTATGAAAGGCATAAAAGGAAAATTCTACGAATCGGAAGCTTTTGAAAATCTTCCAAAGGAAGAAGTGGAAGAATATAATAAAAAATTTCCACAACTACAAAAATTAAGATTTCCAGGACAATGGGATTAATTAAATATTAAAATCAACATAAACAACGTTATTAACAGTGTAATAATATTAAATCTACCATCGAACTCACAAATTACAATTTAATGTTTAGTAATAAAAATAGTAATTTGTAGATAAGTTTTATAGAAAGATTAGTTATTTAAAAACAAAAAAATAAGGAGATCTATCCTCCAATGAAAAAGAGTTAATTATGAAGCTTATAAATACAAGAAAAATAGAAATAGAAAATATTCCAGCGATTTTATGGGGAAAACCTTCAGATAAAATATATATATTTGTTCACGGAAAAATGTCAAGTAAAGAAAGTGCACATGGATTTGCAGAAATAGCAGTCGAAAGAGGATATCAGGTTCTTAGCTTTGACCTTCCAGAACATGGTGAACGAAAAGATAAAAATCATCAATGCAATGTTTGGAATGGAGTACATGACCTTGAAATAATTGGAACATATGTACAAGAAAATTGGAGGAATATAAACTTATTTGGATGTAGTCTTGGTGCGTATTTCAGTTTGCTTACATATAAAAATCTTCCAATAAGGAAATATTTACGCCAATTGATACTCTTTCATGGGATTATTACTGTTATGTAAAGCGACATCTAATTGGCAAATGGGACATACCTACTGCAATTATTTATGGAACAGAAGATAATTTGCAAAGTCGTGCGGTTATAGATAGTTTTGTAAAAAAGTTCAATAGCGACTTAACAGTATCACTAGGCAGTGAACATGATTTTCATACAAAGGAACAATCACAAGCTGTTATACAGTGGTTAAAAAAATATATCTAAAACGATAATAGGATTTGTAGTGCAGATTTTTTATAAGAGGATAAGATATGAAGATTTTAATTTTGGGAATTGTAGCAAGCGGAAAGACAACATTAGCGAAAGAACTATCGAAAGAATTAAATATTCCACATTTTGAAGGTGATTGCATTGCGTGGGGGTTTCCAAACGAAAAGAGATACAAACGCTCGGACGAGGAACAAAAAAGTATTATTGAAAAAATAGATGAAAATGAATCCTGGATAATAGAAGGAACATGTCGTAAAAGTCAACAATTTGCTTATGACTTGGCGGATAAAATAATTTTTTTAGATACGCCTTTATATAAAAGAAAATTTAGAATAATAACTCGATTTATAAAACAAAAAATGGGATTGGAGAAAAGCAATTATAAACCAAATTTTGAAATGCTAAAACATATGTTTAAATGGACAAATGATTTTGAAAAGGATAGACAAACACATGAAAGTAGACTTTTGAATTATAAAGATAAATTAATTTGGATCAAATTAAAAAAAGAATTGGATGGTAGATTATAATTTTACTTATTTTATAATGTAGATAAGCAAAGATTTTGTGTACAAAGAATTTGTTACATATGAAAGGATGAAAAATAAATGAAAGTTTTAGTAACGGGTGCAACAGGACAGTTAGGATACGATATTATAAAAGAACTCAAGAAAAGAAATATAGATGTAGTTGGTATTGGATCAAAAGATTGTGATATAACAGTTAAAAATAACGTCTTTCAGACAATTGAAAATGTAAGACCTAATGCAATTATTCATTGCGCTGCTTATACTGCGGTTGATAATGCAGAAATTGAAGTAGATAAATGTAATTTAATCAATGTAGAAGCAACTAAAAATATTGCATTGGCTTGTAAGCGATATGATATAACGCTGTTGTATGTTAGCACAGAGTACGTGTTTAGTGGGGATGGTACAGAACCATGGAAACCAGATGATGAAACAAAACCAGTTAGTCAGTATGGAAAAAGCAAGTATCAGGGGGAGTTAGCAGTTGAAAGTTTACTTGATAAATATTTTATAGTTAGAATTTCATGGGTATTTGGAATTAACGGTAAAAACTTTGTTAAATCTATGTTGAAACTTGCTGAAACTAACAATGAAATAACGGTGGTTTCTGATCAAGTTGGTTCTCCAACATATACTGTGGATCTTGCTAAAATTATGGTTGATATGATTCAGACGGACAAATATGGAAAGTACAATGTTTCAAATGAAGGGTTCTGCTCCTGGGATGAATTTGCACAAGAAATTTTTGCTTATACGGATAAAAAAATTAAAGTTATTTCAGTATCTAGTGAAGAGTATGGTGCAAAAGCAAACAGACCTTCAAATAGTCGAATGGATAAAACTAAATTAGTGGAAAACGGATTTAAGACACTACCTTGTTGGAAGAATGCATTAAAAAGATTCTTGGAAGAATACAGTGATTAGAATATTTAATAGATAAGGGAGAAAATATAAAAATTATTATTCAAAGGAATGAATTAAAAAAAGCTGTATATGTAGGAGATACAATTGGTGATTTAGAAGCAGCGAATTATGCAGATACACCATTTATTTATGCTTCATATGGATTTGGACAATTAAATGATGTGAAATATTCAATAAATAATATTTCAGATATAAATAGAATTGTATGTAATATTATTTAAAATAAAAAAGAGTACAAATTCTAATTTGAATAGGGGAGATTAAAATGGTTTTATTAGTAGTTGACACACAAAAGTTAATAACCAATGAAAAATTATATAAATATGATATGTTTGTAGCTAATGTTAAAGAAATAATACATGAGGCTAGGGCAAATGATATTGAAGTAATATATGTACGTCATGATGATGGAATAGGAAATGAATTAACAAAAGGAAATGATGGCTTTGAAATATATGAAAAGTTTCAACCAACAAATGATGAAAAAATATTTGATAAAAAGGTTAATAGTGCTTTTAAAGGAACAGGATTATTAGAATATTTAATAGATAAGGGAGAAAAAAATATAATAATTGTAGGACTTCAAACTGATTATTGTATTGATGCTACTATAAAATGTGGATTTGAACATGGATTTAATATTATAGTTCCAGCATATGCAAATACAACAGTTAATAATAAATTTATGTCAGCAGAACAAAGCTATCAATATTACAATGAATTTATGTGGAATGGCAGATATGCACAATGTATTTCATTGGATGAAACAATTGAAAAAATGAAATAGCTAAATTCCAATTTATAAAAAGTGATCTAATTCAATTAGAGGATTACACGATAGGGGTTGACTAGCATTTATTAAGTTGAAAATTGAAAATGGAAAGTTGAAAGTTATTGTTGATTTTTCTCCGTTACTCTACGAAAAATCCATAATTAAGGTATTTTCCTAAATTTTTAGTTCTTCTGAACATAGTGAAGAAAAACCTCCTTCACTCTCCACTCTCAATTTTCAACTTATCAATCTCTAACTATCACGTAAAACTATTTCCCTTAGTCCAAAAATCCTTCTCTATACAAAAGTTCAGCAGTTAAAAGTGCGCCACCTGCTGCACCACGAAGTGCATTATGAGAAAGGCATACAAACTTATAGTCAAAAAGAGAATCTTCTCTTAGTCTTCCAACACTAACCCCCATGCCTTTTTCCAGTTCACGATCAAGCTTTGGTTGAGGTCTAAAATCATCCTCAAAGTATGTGATGAACTGCTCTGGAGCTGTAGGAAGTTCTAAAAGTTGTGGTTTACCTTTGAAGTTCTTGAAGCAATCAAGTATTTCTTCCTTTGAAGGTTTTTTTGCAAAAGAAACAAATACAGCAGCTAGATGTCCGTCAGCAACAGGAACTCTTATGCATTGAGCTGTTATTTTTGTTGCATCTGTACTAACTATTTTATTTCCCTCAATGTGTCCCCATACCTTTAGTGGCTCCTCTTCACTTTTGTTCTCTTCGCCAGGAATATAAGGAATAACGTTATCTATTATTTCAGGCATTTGTTCAAATGTTTTCCCACTTCCAGAGATTGCTTGATAAGTACAAGCAAGGATTTTAGTAGGGTGATATTTCAAAAGGGAACTTATAGCAGGAACATAGCTTTGAATAGAGCAATTTGGCTTTGCTACTATAAAACCTCTTTTTGTCCCAAGTCTTTCTCTTTGCTTATGGATTATCTCAAGATGTTCAGGATTTATTTCTGGAATTACCACAGGCACATCCTCAGTAAACCTATTAGCAGAGTTATTAGATACTACAGGAGTTTCATATTTTGCATAGGCTTCTTCAATTTTTTTTATTTCTGCTTTATCCATATTTACAGCACAGAATACAAAGTCAACCTCTTTGCAAATTTCATCTATTTCATAAATATCTTTCACAACAAGATTTTTAATATATTCAGGCATAGGCTTCTCAAATTTCCACCTGTCATTAACAGTATCAAAATAAGTTTTTCCGGCAGATCGTTTGCTAGCTGCAACTACCTTAACATCAAAATAGGGGTGATTTTCAAGAAGTGTTACAAATCTTTGTCCAACAAGTCCAGTAGCACCAAGAAGGCCTACTTTTAATTTTTCGCTCATTATTAAATACCTCCATTTAAAATTTATAGTATAATTATACACTAAAACATTGATAAGTGGGTTGCATAAAATGGTGTAAATATTGCAAATTGTGCTATGATTTTTTATCAAATTGAAAATTTAAAAATAGGACCCATACTTTAGAGTATGAGTCCTTACATATTTATACTGTGAATAAAAGTTCACCATAAGTTGGCAATGGCCAGAATTCACTATCAACAATAGTTTCAAGTTTATCTGCGGCTGCTCTTACAGCACTCATTTTTTCAAATACATCAAATTTATAGAAGTGGGCTACAGCGTAAGCGTCACCTTCTAAGCTTTCAGCTTTTGCAACTGATGCTTCAAGGGCAGCAATAGCAGCCTTTAATTTAGCTGCATCAGCAGCAACTTCAGTTAACAATTCAGTTTGAACACCTGCATTTACGCCGGCAGCTTTAACTGCTGCAACTGAACCAGCTAGGGCAGTTTCAAATTTAATAACAGAAGGTAAAATTTGACGTTTTGCAATTAAAAGTGTTGTAGCTGCTTCAATGTTTATTGTTGTTGCAAAGTTTTCAAGAGTAACTTCATAACGTGAATGCATTTCAGTTTTGTTTAAAATTCCGAATTTTTCCATTACAGCTACGTTTTTATCAGCTATTAATGCTTTTGCAGCTTCAACAGTAGTTTTTACGTTTGGTAAGCCTCTCTTTTCAGCTTCAGCTACCCATTCATCTGAATAACCATTTCCGTTGTATATAACTTTCTTATGGTCTTTAACAATTTCAGTTAGAATAGCTTGAACTTCAGCGTTTACATCAGAAGCTTTTTCAAGTCTGTCTGCTATTTCAGAAAGAGTTTCTGCAACTACTGTATTTAAAACAGTATTACAATCTGCTATATTACCTGATGAAGGAACCATTCTAAATTCAAATTTATTTCCAGTAAATGCAAATGGTGATGTTCTGTTTCTATCAGTTGCATCTATATTAAGTACAGGAAGTGTAGAAACTCCAAGATCTAAATCAGATGCAAGTTTTGAACTAGTTGCAGCACCTTTTTCAAGTTGTTCAACTATATCTTCTAATTGGTCACCTAAGAATATAGAAATAATTGCTGGAGGAGCTTCATTAGCACCAAGACGGTGATCATTACCAGCATTTGCAGCTGAAACTCTAAGTAAATCAGAATATTCATCAACAGCTTTTATAACAGCAGTTAAGAATAATAAAAATTGAGTGTTTTCACTTGGTGTTTTACCTGGTTCAAGAAGGTTTTCACCATCATCAGTACCCATTGACCAGTTGTTGTGTTTACCTGATCCGTTAACACCAGCAAATGGTTTTTCATGAAGTAGGCAAACTAAACCGTGCTTTAATGCAACTTTCTTCATTATATCCATAGTTAGCTGATTGTTGTCTGTTGCTACATTTGTTGTGCCAAATATAGGCGCAAGTTCATGTTGTGAAGGAGCAACTTCATTATGCTTTGTTTTTGCAGGAATTCCAAGTGCCCAAAGTTCTTTGTCTAATTCTTTCATGTAATCTGAAACTCTTTGTTTTAATGTTCCAAAATAATGATCATCTAATTCCTGTCCTTTTGGAGGTTTTGCGCCAAATAGAGTTCTTCCTGTGTATAGTAGATCAGGACGTTTGTCATAATATTTTTTATCAATTAAGAAGTATTCTTGTTCAGGTCCAACTGTTGTTATAACCTTTTTAGTTGTTGTATTTCCTAATACTTTTAAAACACGTAGAGCTTCTTTTGAAAGAGCTTCCATTGAACGTAGAAGAGGTATTTTTTTATCAAGAGCTTCTCCCGTATATGAAACGAAAGCAGTTGGAATGTATAATGTTCCATCCTTTACGAAGGCAGGTGATGTAGCATCCCATGCAGTATAACCTCTTGCAGAGCAAGTTGCTCTAAGACCACCTGAAGGGAAAGAAGATGCATCAGGTTCACCTTTAGTTAATTCTTTGCCAGAAAACTCTAACAGTGCTTTACCATCTGAAGTAGGGGAAACAAAAGCATCATGTTTTTCTGCTGTAGTATCAGTTAGAGGTTGGAACCAGTGAGTAAAGTGAGTTGCACCTTTTTCTACAGCCCAATCTCTTAAAGTAGAAGCAATTACATTTGCAACTTCCAAATCAAGTGTAGCACCTTTTTCAATTGTCTTTCTTAAAGCCTTATAAGTAGCCTTTGGAAGACGTTCCTTCATAACCGCATCTGTAAATGCATTTGAACCATAAATTTCATTAAAATTGCCCATTTAAAATTCTCCTTTCGTAATTAAAAAACCAAGCTTAGATCATTTATTAAATAATATATATTGTTAAACTAAATTATTATGTTATACCCGTTAATTATAATATAATTAGTAAAGATGTACAAGATTATTTATAAAATTTCTATTTAAACTTTGTAAAAAATGAAATTTTGTTAAATTATCACACAAAAAAGGCACATTTAAGAATAATTGCTTTTACTTTTTTTAAATACGTATGTGAGTTATAATTATAAAGTTAGAGGAATTAAATTGGTATGTATAAATGATTTGAGGTGATATAGTGGAAATTCAGAATAAACCAATAGGTATATTTGATTCTGGGGTTGGTGGCATAAGTGTTTTAAAAGAGGCCACTAAAGTACTTCCAAATGAAAATTTCATTTATTATGGGGATTCAAAAAATGCGCCATATGGAACAAGGACTGTTGAGGAAGTTAAAAATCTTAGTTTTGATGTGGCTGAATACTTGATAAATAGGGGAGTTAAAGCACTTGTAGTTGCTTGTAATACAGCAACTAGTGCAGCCATTAGTGACATGAGGGAAAAGTATAAAATGCCTGTTATTGGAATAGAACCGGCTTTAAAGCCAGCAGTTTCTTTAGGTAGAAAAGGAAAGATACTAATTATGGCAACTCCAATGACTTTAGCAGAAGAGAAGTTTTATAATTTAATGAAAAAATATGGAACTCAATCTGAGATAGAGTCACTACCTTGTCCTGGGCTTGTAGAATTAATTGAAAAAGGAATTTTTACAGGTGAAGAAATAAACTCATATTTAAATGAAAAATTTTCTCCATACATAGATTATGGAATTGCAGCTATAGTTTTAGGTTGCACACATTATCCTTTTATTAAAAGGGAAATTACAAAGATTGTGAAGGACGTGCCAATAATTGATGGAAGTTTAGGCACGGCAAAGCAACTTAAAATGAAATTAACAGAATTAAAGTTATTAAATAATAGTGCTGGAAATGGTAAAATTGAACTTTTAAATTCTCTTGATGACAGTAGAATAATTGAAATTAGCAAAAAACTTTTGAATTTGGATATGTAATGTGGAAAATTTACACAAGCCTTTCTTATTTTTTTCTAAATTGTAGTGTATAATAATGTTACAAACCAAATTCAAGAAAATAGAGCATGGAGGAGATATAAATGAGACCAATAGTTACAATCAAAATGAAAAATGGAGACATAATGAAAGCAGAATTATATAAGGATGAGGCTCCAAATACAGTTAAAAATTTTATAAGTCTTATAAACAAGGGATTTTACGATGGATTAACTTTTCATAGAGTTATACCTGGATTTATGATACAGGGAGGATGCCCAAAAGGAAACGGAACTGGAGATCCAGGTTATTCTATAAAGGGTGAATTTACAGGCAATGGCTTTAAAAATGATATAAAACATACAGAAGGTGTTTTATCAATGGCTAGAGCTATGAGTCCAAATTCAGCAGGAAGTCAATTTTTTGTAATGGTTGCAGATGCACCTCATCTAGATGAACAGTATGCAGCTTTTGGAAAACTTACTGAGGGATTGGATGTAGCAAAAAAAATAGTTAGTTCTGAGACTGATTATAATGATAGACCAGTTGAGCCTGTGGTTATAGAAAAAGTTACAGTGGATTGTTTTGGTGAAGAGTACGGAGAACCAGAAACAGTTTAAGGCAATGGGTATAAGAGGTGTAAAATAAATATGGGACTTAGTAATAATAAACTAGTTTTAATATATGGTTTTAATGAAGAAGAAATAGTTAATATTGGTGAAGTTATATTAGCTAATGAGATTGCTAAACTTAAAGTTATTGATAGTGATATGACTACAATGAAAATAGGTAACATAATTGAAGGGTTAAAAATACCCACTGTCAATAAAAAAGTATCAGATCAAAAGGTGATTTTATTTAATAATTTAGAGGATGAAGAACTAAAAAACAGTATAACTACTTTAAAGCCAATTGCTAAAACAGATACTATTTTTGCAGTAGTCACAGAAACCTCAATTGAATGGGAATTTCAAGAATTATTAGAACATCTTATTGAAGAAAGAAAATGGGTAACTAAAAGAAAAAAATAATACTTTAGGCATAGGAAGGAAAATACATTTATGATTTTCCCTTCTATGCCTTAATTAAGGAATGGTGTTATATGACAAGAATTGGAGAAAAAATAAAGTTATTAAGAGATCAAAATGGAATGACACAGAAAGCCTTAGCTAAAAAACTTGGGGTTTCTGAGAGTTTTTTAAATGAAATTGAGACAGGAAGAAAAGTTGCAAATGAAGGGATTATCACTAGAATTTCTAAAATATTTGGTAAAGAACTAGATGATGTAAATATGTATTCTGAAGAGCAATCTGACGAAAAAAAGGAATATTCTAAAGTAGTAAGCAAGGCAGCAAATAAGGCAGTTAAAAAGGAAGAAGTAAATGAAGTTTGGAATGATGCTCTAAGTTCAATACTAAAAAATGTGCCTGTGTATAAGATGGATTTAAAGACTATTGTTTCTACAAGACAATTACCCGTAGTTTCCAATAAAATAGAAGGGTA
>Ga0255360_1000268_pt1 | contig 13600 bp, 13 predicted proteins | sample GFST50metaG_FD_186004 | JGI IMG/M metagenome (GOLD analysis project Ga0255360, IMG submission 186004) | Peat soil microbial communities from Stordalen Mire, Sweden - G.F.S.T50 | ecosystem: Environmental > Terrestrial > Soil > Wetlands > Peat | place: Sweden: Norrbotten County, Stordalen Mire... | reverse complement strand
AAATCTTCTCTTATAAAGTATTCTAACATTTGAGAATCTACTAATGAATTAGCTTTAGATACACCTATTGCTGTGCAGAAGTTTCTTATAGCTTCTGGAGTATATCCTTTTCTTCTTAATCCTGATATAGTAGGCATTCTTGGGTCATCCCATCCATCAACTATTTTTTCATCAACTAATTGCTTTAATTTTCTTTTACTCATAACAGTATTAGTCATGTTTAATCTTGCAAATTCATATTGTCTAGGAACAGACTCCATTTCACATTCCCTAACAACCCAGTCATATAAAGGTCTATGATCCTCAAACTCTAAAGAACAATTTGAGTGAGTTATTCCTTCTATAGCATCCTCTAAGGGATGAGCAAAATCATACATTGGATATATGCACCATTTACCCTTTGTATTATGATGTTCTACGTGAGAAATTCTATAAATTATAGGATCTCTCAAATTAATATTTGGAGAAGACATATCTATTTTAGCTCTTAAAACTTTTTCTCCATCTTTAAATTCGCCTTTTCTCATTCTTTCAAGTAAATCAAGGTTTTCCTCAGTAGTTCTATTTCTATAAGGACTTTCTTTTCCTCCTTCAGTTAAAGTTCCTCTATATTCTCTCATTTCTTCTGGAGTTAAATCACAAACATAAGCTAATCCCTTCTTTATTAAAAGAACTGCTTTTTCATACATTGTATCAAAATAGTTTGATGCAAAAAATATCTTATCCCATTTGGCACCAAGCCATTTTATATCTTCTTTAATTGCTTCAACGTATTCAGTATCTTCTTTAACAGGATTTGTATCATCAAATCTTAAATTAAATCTTCCTTTAAATTCTTCTGCCAGTCCTGAATTTAAAGCTATGGATTTAGCATGACCTATATGTAAATAACCATTTGGCTCTGGAGGAAAACGAGTTACTATTTCATTACATTTTCCAGAATTTAAATCTTCCATAATTATATTTCTTATGAAGTTTGACGAATTCATTTCATTAGACATATTATTACCTCTCTTATTAATTATTTTATATTCCTAAAAATTTTTCAAATCTTTCTTTTACTTTATCTTCACCTAATATACACATAATAGTGTATATATCCGGTGTATTGCTTCTATGTGATAAAGCTGCTCTTACTGAACCTGCAACATCTGAAATCATACCTTTATATTGGTCTGGATTTGCCTTATATTCTTTTTTATTCCCACAATATCCTAAATCTAAACCAATTGATTTTAAATCTTCAAACCATTCCTCTTGGCTAGCAGCTTTAGCATTGTATTTATTCATATATACTTTTATTACTTCCTTTGCTGCTTCTAATGTTAATGTTTTTGGCAGTTCAACTTGCTCTGCAGTTTCCTTATAGAATAATTCATCAAAGAAATAGAATATTTTTTCTTTTACTTCATCCCACTTAGCGTAGTCTTTTCTTGGTTTTGGTCCTTCTTTATCTATATTAAATATTTCTTTAGTGATTTTTTCATTAGCTACACTTAACTCATACATTTCTTTATCGAATTCTTTTGCCCAAGCTGTATAGTTATCATAAACAACCTGTGCTTTCATTTTGCAAATAACATTTTTACTTATATCATTTAACTTTACTATATCAAATAAAGCTCCTGATTTACTCATCTTGTCTAAATCTACTGGGAACTCATGATAATCAGCTGTAGGATTTTCTTCTCTCCAATTTTCAAAAGTTGAGTTTATTATATTTAATAAATATTCCATAACTGAAACCACTGGATATCCAACTTCCTTATAATAAGAAACAGCTGCTTCAGCATCCTTTCTCTTTGATAATTTTCTCTTTGAACCATTATCATTTTTCATTACTGTTGGAATATGAGCATATTGTGGTCTTTCTAAACCTAACATTTCAAATAATTGAACGTGTATAGGTAATGAGGATAACCATTCTTCTCCTCTTATAACATGAGTTGTTCTCATTAAAGAATCATCTACAGCATGTGCAAAATGGTATGTTGGCAGTCCATCCCCTTTTATTAGAACAATATCTTGATTATTTTCTGGGAATGATATATCTCCTTTTATTAAATCATGGAACTCAACTCTATTATCTATGTTTCCTGGTGATTTTAATCTTAATATATACTCTTCCCCTGCTTCTATTTTAGCTATAGCTTCTTCTGGAGTTAAATTTCTATACTTAGCATATTCACCATAATATCCTGGTGTTATTTTTTCAGCTATTTGCTTTTCTCTTAATACTGTTAATTCCTCAGGTGTACAGAAACAGGGGTAAGCCAAGCCCTTAACAACTAAATCCTTAGCAAAAGTCTTATATATTTCCGCTCTTTGACTTTGTCTATATGGACCATATTCACCCTTAAAAGTTTCTTGTCCCGTCATACCTTCATTAAAATGCATTCCAAAGTTATGCATTGTTTGAACGGTATCTTCAATTGCACCTTCAACTTCTCTTTTTGTGTCTGTATCCTCTATTCTTAAATAAAAAACACCTTCACTTTGACTTGCAAGTCTCTCATTTACTAAAGCCGCAAATACCCCTCCGATATGTTGAAAACCTGTTGGTGATGGTGCATATCTAGTAACCTTTGCGCCTTCTTTTAAATTTCTCTTTTGATATTTTTCAATATAATATTCTGGTATCTTGTCAACATCAGGAAATATTACATTAGCTAACTTTTCCAAACTCATTCTTATTCCTCCTCACTAAATATAAAATAAAAAACCTTCGTCCTAAAAACCATAGGACGAAAGTTGATTCCGCGTTACCACCTAAATTGATTAACCGAAACTCCCACACCTAAAGGCTTGGGGTTCTTAGGTACTAATTAACTTCCAATATATCACGAATGATATAAAGACTGATTATATTTACTTCCCTAAGACTTTCACTATCAAGAGTAGCAACCTACTCATTAACGATAGCATAACGCCCGTTTCAAGACATTGTTACTATTTTATTATAGTATACATCATGTATGTTATCAATATATTTATATACTTTTATAAAATAAAAATTACTATTATCTATATTTCCATTTATTCGTAATATAATATTTATATGGAATTCCATTTCTCTATATAATTACTTTTTATGATGTATTATTTTACCTTTCATTTAAACAAATATTATTTAGTGAGGTGTTTTGTTATGAAAACCTATATTAAAAAAATTACTCTCATACTTTTATCACTTTTGCTTTTACTTTTTTCACCTTTCAATAGTACATTTGCCTCAACCACAACCTCAATGAAATCTTCTAGTACAATTTCAGCCTTGCCCGAATTGAACAACAACTATCCTATAGTAATGGTTCATGGCTTGTTTGGCTGGGGGAATAATGAGCTTATGGGAATAAATTATTGGGGTGGACAAAACAGTTTAAAGGATCTGCTGACTAAAAACGGTTATACAGTATTTACTCCTACTATCGGGCCAATATCCAGCAGCTGGGTCAAAGCTCAAAGCGATATTTATTATTTTTCCATACTTGCTGCTGCTCCGATTCCAACTTCAGAAAATACCTGCACAAAAATAACCCATGACAACACATTAATGTTTTGTCGTGGGTTTCACATCCACCCTATATACATTGTTTAGCTTACACAATATTACATATTAACAACTTAGCTGCACTTTCATCTAAAATAATAGTTACGTCTTGATGCAACTGTAAAATTGATGCAGGTATTTCAGGTGAAATTTTACCCTTTACAGTCTTATATATAGCTTCAGCCTTTGAATCTCCGTAAGCTAATAGCATAATTTTCTTTGATTGCAATATAGTCTTTATTCCCATGCTTATAGCTTTCACTGGAACTTCATCAATTGCATTAAAAAACCTTGCATTTGATTCTATCGTTTTATCATCTAGATTTACAAGGTGTGTTTGTGCTTCAAAATTGACATTCGGTTCATTAAACCCAATATGTCCATTCACCCCTATTCCAAGAACTTGTATATCTATTCCGCCTGCTTCTTTTATTTTTCTTTCATAATTTGTACATTCATCTTGAACATCTTTGGCAGTACCATCTGGTATGTTTATATTATTACTATCTACATTTATATATTTGAAAAAATTATTAATCATATAGTAATAGTAACTTTGGATATAATTTCTCTGAACACCATAATATTCATCCAAATTAAATGTTTTTACTTTTGAAAAATCAACTTCATTATTTTTATATTTATTTATTAGTTCTTTATACATACCTAAGGGAGTATCTCCAGTCGCTAATCCTAGAACACAATTTGGTTTTAGTGTCACCTGACTTGACATAATTGATGCTGCTTTTTTACTCATTTCTTCATAATTTTTTACAACTATTAATTCCATATAAATACCCCTTCATCTTTTTATTTTTTTGAAGATGCCTTATATACTGTTTTTCCATTAATAATAGTTTGTTTTACACAAAAATCATTATCAAATATTGTCATATCGGCATCTTTTCCAACTTCAATACTTCCTGTTTTATTATCAATTTTAAGATATTTTGCTGGATTTAAAGAAGCCATATTAACCGATTCATATATATTTATATCAGTATATTGCATATAGTTTTTTACCGCTTTGTTTAATGTTAAAATACTTCCAGCAAGAGTGCCATCTTCCAACCTAGCAGAATTATTTTTAACAATAACCTTTTGTCCTCCTAATTCTGAAATGCCATCTTTTAAACAACCTGCCCTCATTGAATCCGTTATTAAAATTATTTTTTCTATTCCTTTTATCTTTACAAGTGTTTGAAAAATTTCTGGATGAACATGAACAGTATCAGCTATTATCTCACTATAAATATCACTATTAAAAATAGCCCCTACAATACCTGGTTTTCTGTGATTAAAAGGAGTCATAGCATTAAATGTATGAGTAGCACTATTTATCCCCATATTTATAGATTCCATAGCCTCTTCATATGTTGCATTAGAATGTCCTATGGACAAGTTGATATTTGTTTTTTCTTTTATTTGCCTAACAAAAGATAAATTCGCATCTTTTTCTGGTGCTAATGTGACTATCTGAATTATATCTTTAAAGTTTTCAATAAAACTATATTCTGGCTTAATTATATACTCTTCTTTTTGTGCTCCTTTATATTTTTCATTTATAAATGGTCCCTCTAGATGAGCACCTAAAATTCTAGCACCTTGAAAATTTAACTTTTTACAATATCTTATATTATTTAATGCTTTATATATTCTTTCTCTATCCATTGTCATAGTAGTTGGAAGGAATGACGTTACTCCATTTTTTACTATAACTTCACTAATGCCTTTTATAGCTTCTACTTCTGCATCCATAGTATCGTATCCACCAGAACCATGAATATGTATATCAATAAATCCTGGAGACACATAATTTTCTTTTGCATCAATTATCTCTATGTTTGAAATTTGTCTGCAATTTATTTGCTCTCTAAAGTCGCCTTCATCAATAATACTTTTAATTCTTTCATCAAAAATTACTACCTTTTTAGTAAGAACATTATTGGGTATAATAATTTTCCCATTTATTATTGCCGTCATCTAAAACAACCTTTCTGCTCATCAACTCTTCTTAAACCTCCATTGCACCGCGCGTTTAACCACATCAAAAAAACTTAACGAATAAACCATACGATCTGGCTCAACATAATTTCGAACAGCACGAAGTACTTTTTTTGCTTCTTTAGAAGAAAAAGTATAGGTACCATTTTTCTTCGTTCGAATCGCATATCGTGGAATCCACTTTCCTTTTAACAATACGGACGCAATAACATAGTCAACCTCTTCCCAAGGAATTTGAATATATTTGCGAGAATCACGAGAATTATAAAACTCAAAACCTTTGTCGCCGATCATTATTTTTCCATAATCTGCAAAGCCTGTAAAAGCTGTTGCCTCAATTACTAGCTCCACCTTTGTATTAAGTGATTGAACCATACTATCTACCTCTTTTCTACTTATACACACATTTTTATGTTTTAAGGCATCTGAAAAAAATAATTATTCTTTGAAGCTGACTAACAAAAGCCCAGGCTAAAAAGCCTAGGCTGAGTAAAAAATATTACATTAAACCGATTAAGTGGAAAACAATACCGATTGCGAACAGCCCAAGAATAATGATAATTGGAGATACTTTCTTCTTAAGCAACCACATACAAATAAGTGTCACTAATAATCCTGCAAGTCCAGGAATCAATGAATCCAAGTTATTTTGCAATGTTGTAACCTTATGATCAGTTAATGACATACCAGATGCTTGTTGCAACAGAGCTTGTTGAATACCGTTCGCTCCAGTAGGAAGTTTGCTCCAATCAATGAAGGCACCATTACTTAACTTAACGGATGATACTGTTGGTGCAAATTTAACAGTTACCCATCTGTTAACTAATGATCCCAAAATGAACATACCAAGGATGGATGCTCCTTTTGTAATATCTTGTAGTAAACCACCTGATAAATCATCAGTAATACGAGAGCCTGTTTTGTAACCAAACTCTTGTGTATACCACATAAATCCCATACGAATGATATTCCAAGCGAAGAAAAAGATCAATGGTCCAAGGATGCTACCAGTCATAGCCATAGAACCAGCTAATGCCCCTAAAATTGGCCTAACAGTAAACCAGAAAACTGGATCTCCGATACCAGCTAAAGGTCCCATCATACCAATTTTAACACCTTGAATAGTTATGTCATCGATTGGTACACCATTTGCACGTTCTTCTTCTAATGCTAATGTTACACCAATGACTGGTGATGCTACATATGGGTGAGTGTTAAAGAACTCCAAGTGACGTTCCAATGCAGCTGCTCGTTCTTCTTTAGTCTTGTATAATTTTTTGATTGCGGGAATCATTGCGAAAGCCCAACCACCATTTTGCATTCTTTCATAATTCCAAGAACCTTGAAGGAAAAATGAACGAAACCAAACAGACATACGATCTTTTTTTGTTAATTCTAATTCTTTTGCCATTTTCATGTTCTCTCCCTTCTTAGTATCTATCAATAATATCGCCTAATGGATCACCAGTATTTGAACCTCCACCATTACCTGAGCCGCCTTGTTTACTAAGCGCTAAGTAAAGAAGAGCCAAAGCTACACCGATTGCACCTAGTCCAATAAGTGTAATTTGTGAAACAGTTGCTAACACAAAACCAATTGCAAAGAATGGCCATACTTCTTTTGTAGCCATCATGTTGATTACCATTGCATAACCGACAGCTACGACCATTCCACCACCGATTGCTAAACCATCTGTTAACCAGGTAGGCATAAGTTCAAGTAAATTATGAATCGGACCAGCACCAATTGCTAAAATCAAGGCTGCTGGAATTGCAATACGTATACCCTGCAAACAAATAGCAGCGATTTGCCAAAATTCAACTTTTCCGATATTTCCTTCTCTAGCAGCAGCATCCATGAAATGTACAAGCGCTGTAGCAAGCGTACGACAAATAATTGTTAATAATAACCCTGCAACTGCTAGAGGAACAGCAATAGCGATAGCTGCAGAAACTCCTGCTTTACCTTGTCCTCCAAGAACTAGAATGATTGCAGATGCAATAGATGCTAACGCTGCATCAGGTGCTACGGCAGCACCGATATTTGCCCAACCTAAGGCCATCATTTGAAGAGTACCACCTAGGATTAAGCATGGTACTAAATTACCTGTAACTAAGCCGATTAAGGTACAAGCAACCACTGGTTGATGGAATTGAAATTCATCCAAAATACCTTCAACACCCGCTAGAAATGCTACAATAATAACTAATATCATTTGAACTATATTTAGACTCACGATTATTAATCCTCCTTTTTTATTTAAATAGTTAGATTATTTTAGTTTATTTAATTCCTCTTGTGCTTTTTTAAGGATTTCGTTCATATTTCCTTTTGAATCATTGGGAACTTTACGAACATCAAAATCCAATCCAGCTTGTTTAAGCTTATTGAAGATATCAATATCTTCTTGATTGAAAGCAAGCACTTTGTTTGGTTGAACTTTACCTAGAGAATGGGCCATGGAACCAACATTGATTGTTTTCAAAGGCACTCCACCTTCTACCGCTCTAAGTACATCTTGTGGATTTTCAAAAAGAAGCATTGCACGTTGTCCGCCAAAATGTTGATCATCTTTTGCAAGTTTAATCATTTGATTAATTGGAACAACATGAGCTTTAACCCCCGGAGGAGCAGCTTGTGTGATCAAATTCTTACGAAGATCATCTCTTGCTACTTCATCTGACACAACAATAATTCGTGTAGGATGAATAGTTTTTGTCCAAGCAGTTGCTACTTGACCATGAAGTAAACGAGAGTCAATTCGAGCTAAAACATATTCGAATGCTCCAGGTGTACCTCCATTAGATTGTTGAGCTGAAGCCTCAAAAGATTTACCAGTATCTGCTGCTTCCAATGCTTCAGGCTTAACTTTAACTCCTTCTTTAGCTGTTTCTAGAATATTAGCCGCAATTTCCTGTGCGGATTCCATTGAAAGACGTGAGCCATAAGCTTCAATCAGCATTGGTAGATTCATACCAGCTACGATTGCCCATTTATCTTTGTGTTCTTCAAATAGACTATTCGCTTGGTTGAATGGTGTACCACCCCAAAGATCAACTAAGAATAAAACCTCATCTTGGTTGTCAAAGGATGCGATTGCGTCTTTCATTTTTGCTTTAACGTCATCGGGGCCTTCACTAGGCATCAACGTAACAGCTTTTACGTTTTCTTGTTCTCCGAAAATCATTGTACCAGATTGCAAGATACCTTTAGCAAATTCTCCGTGACTAGCAAGAATAATTCCTACCATCTTTATACCTCCTATTTTTTATTTTTTATTTGTTACAGAAAAATTTATAAAAAAGTTCTGAAGAACCTGTAACCAAAATTAATGATTGTAATTTTCTTTCTGAGAAAACGTTATCTTTAAAAGCATTTAGATTATAACACTTTTTATTCAAAGTTTCAATTGTAAATTGTATTTATTGAAGTATTCTGTCAAATTTAGACATATTAAATTTACAAATTTACACAACTTTCTTAAATTTTATATTTATTTGTGTAATATTTAATTTTTATAATAATTTGTAAGTAACGATAAACACCTGCTCCTATTTAAATTAGTTGATTTTTCAATATGCCTTAAAAGTTATTCAATAACTTTATCGTTTTTTATTATAGACATCTAATGAAAACGATGGTATTATACATATATGTTTACTATGTTTTTTAGAAAAGGATGTGCTTCTCAATGAATATATTAGAATTTTCTAGACAAGCAAAGGATAATACAACTTTATATTTTAAAGAATATTTACCAAAGTTTAAAATTGAGGCAGTAATTTGCATCGTTCACGGTCTTGGAGACCACAGCGGTTTATTTTCAAATCTAATAGATTACTTTATTGATAAAAATTATGCAGTTCTTACAATAGATTTAAGAGGTCATGGTAAATCTGAAGGAACAAGAGGCCATATCCCTTCATATGAAGCTATACTTAGTGATTTAGATATACTTTTAGCAGAAGCTCAAAGAAGATTTAGTAATGCACCTATTTTGTTCTATGGTCATAGCTTTGGAGGTAACCTTGTTATTAATTATGTTTTGCGTCACCACAAAAAAATTAGTGGAGTAATAGCTACTGCACCTTGGTTAAGCCTCACAAATGATCCTTCTAATTTTAAACTATTATTTTTATCAGTTTTAAACAAGCTATCTCCTAAATCATCTATAGGATTGGATGTTGTTGATTCCTCTGCCCTATCACACAAACCAGGTTTAGAAGAAATCTATAAAAGTGATCCTTTAGTTCATGATAAAGTTACCGCAAGACTATTTTTAAACGCATATAAAGCTGGCTTATGGGCAATTAAACATGCTTCTAATTTAGACGTGCCTCTTTTACTTATGCATGGAACTGATGATACTATCACGTCACCAGAAGCAAGTCAAAAGTTTGCCGAAAACACTAGCAAAAACTTATGTGAACTAAAACTTTGGGGTGGTTTATATCATTCTTTGCATAATGAAATTGATAATCATGAACTATACTCATACGTAAATAATTGGATTCAGAACATTGTTTCCTCTAATGTGAAAATATTTACGGATTTTTAATATTACTTACCCAATGTAAGATAAAATTATATATAATATTTCTTTCATACAATGTGCTATAATTTTAAAAATAACTTTTTAGGCGGGTGTTAAATTTGAATTATAATTTTGATAAAGTAGTCCAACGAAAAAATACAAATTGTTTAAAATGGGATTGTACCAAAGATATTTTTGGTACAGAAGATATTCTTCCATTATGGGTTGCTGATATGGATTTTGAAATACCTAAAGAAATAGTTGAAAGTATAAAAAAGAGAGCGGATCATGCCGTTTTAGGATACTCTAGACCTTCAGAAGCTTACTTTTCTTCTATAATAAAATGGCTTGAAAAAAGACATAATTTTAAAATACATAAAGATTATATTGTTCCTGCTGCTGGAGTAGTTCCATCCATTGTTTTTTCTTTATTAGCTTTTACTAAGCAAAAAAATAAAGTATTAGTTCAATCACCAGTTTATTACCCATTCTTTTCTACAATTAAAAACAATGAAAGAGAATTGGTAAATTGTCCTTTAAAACTTGAAAATAATACTTATATTATGGATTTTGAAAATATAGAAAAACAATTTAAAGCAGGCGTAAAGGCTACTATTTTTTGCAATCCACACAATCCTGTAGGTAGAGTTTGGACTAAAGAAGAACTTCTAAAATTTGCTTCTCTTTGTCTAAAATATAATGTATTAATTATTTCTGATGAAATTCACTCAGATTTAGTTTTTAAACCTAATAAACATATTCCTATTGCATCCCTTTCTGATGAAATAGCACAAAACACTATAACACTAATGGCTCCAAGTAAAACCTTTAACATAGCTGCTTTAAGTTGTTCTTTTGTTATAATTCCAAACAAAGATTACTTAATTAAATATAAAAAAGTTGTCAGTGATCTCTTTGTAGACAGCAACAATCCATTAAACCTTGCTGCCTCAGAAGCTGCTTATACTTACGGTGAGCCTTGGCTGGATGCTTTAATAGAATATTTGGAAGATAATATAAATTTCTTAATAGAATTTTTGGAGGAAAAAATACCTGCAATTAAAATTAGAAAGCCTCAAGGCACTTATCTTTTGTGGCTGGACTGTAAAGCACTAGGAATGGAAAATGATACTTTAGAAAAATTTTTTGTAGAAAAAGCTGGAGTTGGTCTTAGTAATGGCTCTGTGTTTGGTGAAGGTAGCGAAGGTTTCTTTAGGATTAATGTAGCATGCCCTAGATTAATTTTAAAAGAAGCTTTAGAGAAAATTGGAAATGCATTAAATGAACTTAATTATTAAAAATTACGAGGTGATGTAAATGAAAAATGATTGTAGGCATATAGAAACAATTATGGTACATGGAAGCAAAAGTTATGACGAAAAGACAGGAGCAATAAGTTTTCCAATATATCAAAGTGCAACTTTTAGACATGAGGGATTAAATCAAAGCACAGGCTTTGACTATTCTAGAACATCTAATCCTACAAGAGATGAATTAGAAAAGACAATAGCAAAACTTGAAGGAGGAACTAAGGGGCTGGCGTTTTCAACTGGAATGGCTGCTATAGATAATATAGCTAGGCTTTTTTCTCCCAAAGATAATATAATTGTATCGGATGATTTGTATGGTGGAACTTATAGACTTTTTGAGGAAATATACAAAATATATGGTATAGAAACATCTTATGTGGATACTACAAAGGTTGAAGATATAGAAAAGCATATAAATAGTAATACTAGAGCAATATTTATTGAAACACCATCAAATCCTTTAATGAAAATTAGTGATATAAAAGCAATATCAACACTTGGAAAAAAATTTGGAATATTAACTATTGTAGATAATACCTTTTTAACACCGTATTTTCAAAAGCCTTTAGATTTGGGTGCTGATATAGTTGTGCACAGCGGAACAAAATTTTTAGGTGGCCATAATGATACTTTGGCAGGATTAATTGTTGTAAATAGAGAAGATTTAGCTGAGAAGTTAAGTTTTTTTCAAAATTCAATAGGGGCAGTGCTTTCACCATTTGACAGTTGGCTAATATTAAGAGGCATTAAAACTTTAGCACTAAGGCTTGAAAAACAACAGCAAAATGCACTTACTATAGCAAATTGGTTAAAAACAGTTGATGTTATTGATAAAGTATATTATCCAGGTCTTATGGAGCATGAAGGTCACAAACTCTGCCTTGAACAGTCTAAAGGTTTTGGTTCAATGATATCTTTTACTGTAAAGGACAGTTACATTATACCAAAAGTATTAGAAAAGGTTAAAATAATACTTTTTGCTGAAAGTCTTGGTGGCGTTGAAAGTTTAATAACTTATCCATTTTCTCAAACTCATGCTGCAATTCCCGAAGAAGTAAGAGAAAAGCTTGGCGTAACAAATAAACTATTACGACTTTCTGTAGGGGTTGAAAATGTTGATGATTTAATTAAAGATCTTGAAGAAGCACTAACATATTAATGGCATATAAAAAATCCTTCTTGCAATAATTTGTCCTAATTATTGCAAGAAGGATTTTTTTATTTAACTTAAACAGTTTCTTCTATGAAAATATCTCTATAGACTTTTTATTGTTTATTTCCACCTTCCACAACAATTTGATCAGCACTAACATCTGCTGGGAAACTTGACTTTAATGTATCATCAAAATCTTTATGGAAGAATTTCTCATTATTTAATTTACCTTTAATTAGATTATTTACATAGTTTAATAAATCTTTATTTCCTTTTTTAACAGCACCAGCTATATAATCCTTTTCTCCTAATTCTTTTATACCAACTACATAGCCAGGATTCTTTTTAGCCCATGAAAGTAGTAATGTATTATCTTGTGCAAAAGCAACTGCTCTACCAGTAGCCAAAGCTTGATACCCATCCGTAATAGCATCTATTTTTACCAATTTTACATCTGGCTCATTACTTGAAAAATACGTATCTGCCGTAGTTCCTGTATTAACAGCTAATGTTTTACCCTTTAAATCATCTACAGAATTTATAGGTGATTTTTCGCTAGAAACCACACCTATAGAAACTTTTTCATAAGGTAATGTAAAATCTACACTTTTAGCTCTTTCATCAGTAACTGTAAAATCTGCAAGCATTAAGTCTACTTTGCCTGTTTGCAAATATTGTATTCTGTCTGCTGGATTCATAACTACCCAAGTAATTTTATTTTCATTACCAAGTAATTCCTTGGCAATTTCTTTTCCAAATTCTACATCATAGCCTTGAAAATTTCCATCAGCATCTTGATAGCAGAAAGGGGCATCATCTGAAAAAATCCCTATTTTTATTGTACCTGCTTTCTTAATTGCAGCTACTGAACCAGCTGCAGCACTTGATTGTTTTGTTGAATTTGAAGCACAGCCTGTAAGTGCCACTATCAACACAAGGCAAACTGCCATTATTATTTTTTTCATATTACCCACTCCTCTTATAATAAGTTTATATAAAATATAAATATATTTTATTTGAAAATTAACCTTCAGATAAATTTAAAAAC
>Ga0255360_1000266_pt1 | contig 13667 bp, 13 predicted proteins | sample GFST50metaG_FD_186004 | JGI IMG/M metagenome (GOLD analysis project Ga0255360, IMG submission 186004) | Peat soil microbial communities from Stordalen Mire, Sweden - G.F.S.T50 | ecosystem: Environmental > Terrestrial > Soil > Wetlands > Peat | place: Sweden: Norrbotten County, Stordalen Mire... | reverse complement strand
GATCGGTAACGTTAACGCGCGCAGAGACCTGAGTACGAACGAGTTTCTCGTATGGGAGGTCATTCAGCACGCAAAATCAAAGGGCTTCAAGAAGCTGGACATGATTGGCGCGTGGCCTCAGACTCTTTCCAGTTTCAAATCGAAATTTGATCCGATGCTAGAACCGTATTGCTATGTTGATAAAGCCGACGCACTTGGCAAAATAGCCCTTTTTGTTGACTCAAAGCTGGGAGAGAAGCAAGTCTTGCTTCGGCCGCGTGTACGTGAGTCAAACGGCGCTCGATGAGAACCTGAGGCTTGAGAAGAGACCGACACAAGAACTGACGTAGAACGTAGAACCTCTGAAACACCTTCATTTCTGCTCATCACACGCACGTTTCACTGCTATAATATGCCCCTGGCTGGGTTCAAACCAACGAGTCTTGCTTGGATAGCAAGTGCTCCACATCCTAAGCTACCGAGGCGTTCTAATGCTCAAATATCGAACAGAGAGTATTCCCAGCCACTCTCATGTCTACCGGCGTTCCTATCAACTTTTGTAATAAGCGAGTTGGCGGGGCAGTCTCCAGTCAAACCTCGAAGGCCGGACGTCGTTGCGTCATCGGCTGATAATATCTGAGGCGACCTCTTTACTTGCAGTTCAAGCGACACAAAAGCCATAGTTAATGAATAATCTAAGTGTTTTAAGTTCACGTAGTTCGAGTACATACGAGGAGCCTAAAGAGGAAGGTGACCAAAAGTGACGACAAGGAATCCTATGCCACTCGCGCGGCCCCGCGATGCGCGGGATACGTTCAATGTCACCGCCTTTGGCCACGCCTTAACAGACGTGTGGCATAACCATGTGTTCTCCCTTCTAGAAGATGTGGCCGCGTCTCTATAGAATGATGTTACAGTACTGTCGAAAAAAGGCGCTTGGATGACTAGTCGGAAAAACGTGGTGTGGTGGCGCAACAATGGCTGTTGAGTTGCTCGACGATAAAAAGCGCTGGGACCAGTTTGTCGAAAACAGCCCACAGGGGACGCTATTTCACACGTGGGATTTTTTGAAGATCGTTGAGAGACATTCTGGATCCCAGCTTATGCCGTATGCCGTATTTTCGGGTACCAAACTCAGGTGCATATTCCCTTTTTTTGTTACTCGACGCCTGGGACTGACGGTAATGCGCTCCCCGCTAGGGGACGCGCAAATTTTCTACTTAGGACCCGCTTTTGATCCCAGCGTGGCCGGGCTGAGGGCACAGAAAAAGGAGAAGATCCTTCAGCAAGTAACGGATGAGGTGTGCAAGGAAATCGACAAGATCTCTCCCAATTACGTGTCGTTTAATACTGTTCCAAGTTTTATCGACGTCCGGACTTTTGAGTGGAAGAACTACAAAGTCCGGCTCAGGTTTACGTACGCGATAGGCTTGGAAAAGCCAATCGAGCAGATCTGGAGCGGGTTCAGCAGAGGATGCAGACAGGGCATCAAACACGTAAGCGCACTGTCACCTGAAGTAGAGCAAACACACGATGTCAGCTTGGTGCTTGGCATGTGGCGAGAACGAAGAAAAGAACGTGGGGAAAGACAGAATCTGTTTAGTGATAAGTATCTAAAGGAGCTTGCGGCTGCATTTCCCCACCGTGTGACGGTGCACAGCGTCAGCATTGACGGAAGGATTGCTGGCGCAACCGTGTGCTGTGTGCTGCGTGAGGATCGGTATGGCTATTGGATCGGTAACGTTAACGCGCGCAGAGACCTGAGTACGAACGAGTTTCTCGTATGGGAGGTCATTCAGCACGCAAAATCAAAGGGCTTCAAGAAGCTGGATTTGTTTGGCATGCTCGACCCTGAGAGTCTTTCTAGATTCAAATCGAAATTTGATCCAGTGCTAGAACCGTTTTGCTCTGTTGACAAAACCGACGCGCTCTATAAAATATATAGTCTTGTTTACTCAAAGCTCTCAATGCCGAGAAAAACTAGATACGCCTCGGTAGCCTTATTTCGGCGGCGTGGACGTGAGGCGAACGGCGCACGATGAAAACCTGGAGTCTTGACCGTGTTGTGGCATAACTATGCCCCTAGCTCTTTCCAAAACCTGTTCGGACGGCCTGGCGGTTCAGGTGTGACGGCGGGGAAGCGGCTGCAACTATGAAAGGCAACGTCAGTTGGGGTACGGTTGCGATGCTGTGGGTGCAGTGAAACGTACCGCAAACTACGCGACCTGACGACACCACACGAGTTGGAAGAAACCCAGGAAGCCAGTCTCAAGGCCCTGCACTTGCACGCGCGCGCTAAGATGCCTTACTACCAGCGGGTTCTTAAAGAGATCCGACCCATTCACGGCGGAGCCGTTGATATGTCGAAAAACAGTGTTGAGGAATAGTTTTGCGTCTCCCTGACAGCACACGACCTGCGCTAGCTCCTGCAGCTAGGAAATCGATTGTCTTCAACTTGGCTTGGTATGAGCTCCTCGCCATATTCCTTATCATCGCGGGCGAGGGCTTACTCTTTGCAGGCCACATTGTGCTCGACGTCGCCTTGCAAGTGCTCAACATCATCGCCGTTGCCGTTATCGTGGTGGCGCTGCGCGACGAGCGGGTGCAGCTCGTCCAAGCGCTCGCTCTGCTATCGGTGTTTCGTGTGGTCTACCTCTCATTTGCGCTCCTGCCGGCTATCTGCTGGTTCGCCATCGTCTGGGTGATGTGCGCCCCCCTCCTCTTGGTCATCCCGACGGCGACCTTGTACTTGTGGGTGGCGAGCTACGGCGTGATGTTCATCCCGATTATAGCGATCGTTGCACGCCGAAAGCTCAGCCGCTACGATCTTGGGCTCACCGGAGGTCTCCGATTGACGTACCTCATTCCGTTTGGCATCCTTGTTGGCGCGGGGATCGGGCTTCTTGAATACGCCATTCTTGCGAATAACCCGCTTATCCCAAATGCTTCAGTCTCAGAGCTCACTCGGTTGAGCATCGTTATGATCTTCTTTGCGGTGCTCGTTGAGGAGCTGCTCTATCGTGTTCTACTGCAGCCGCAGCTCATTGAGCGAAGCGGTGCAGTTGCTGGAATCCTTATCACGAGCGTGATCTTCGGCGCCATGCACGCGGGCTACGCCAACATCTACGAGACCCTCTTCACGTTTGGAGCCAGTATCGTCTTTGGCGTCGCATTTTACAAGACAAAAAACCTGCCTTTTGTCGTCACGATGCACGCGGTGGACGACATACTCCTGTTCGGGGTGCTACCGTTTTTGACACTAGTCCTGCCACATTGAGCGCCCTCGCTAGGAATGTGCTGCTGTGAACACGAGGAATGCGCAAAACGCTACAATAAGGGGCGCACAGGCCCCCCTTACTTAGGACTCGCTCCTGATCCCAGCGTGGCCGGGCTGAGGGCACATAAAAATGGCAAATCTTTCAGCACGTAACGGATAAGGTTTTTCGTGTCACTCGATGTAGCGTAAAAAAATTTATTACAATTCAATAAATACCAAAAAACACCTATTTACTTGGTGATTGTGACTAAAAATTTCTCTGTTTGCATGGTGACCTGCTGGTATCATAATATTTCCATGGCCAATTATTCGGAGAATCTTATTAATGCATTAATAAAAAGAGACGTTTCAGTGAAGGTTGTAACGAGTCATTGTGTGTGTAAATATAAATATCGTGGCTCTTCTTCCCTTTTTGATGGCAAATACTGCCTCGTTACCACGCCGTTTGATTCTTATGGAGATGAACCTGACCGATCCAGGATTCACGGCATCACCTATCGTACAAGCAGGATTCCTCTTGGACTGCGCTACGCAAAGCAGTGTAGAGACTCCGATATTCTCCATTACCAACAAAGCTCAATTTTCTCTTTTGGAGAGTTGCCCCTTCTAACTCTTCTCACGCAAACGAAAGTACCGTATAAGGTGGTGACCATTCACAATCTGTATAACTATAGGCCAGGTGTACGGTTGCTTCACCGAGTCTATCAATATGCTGATGCTGTCATCGTTCATTCCGAGCAACAAAAGGATAGCATGATGCAGATTGGAATTCCAGAAGACAAAATTCACGTGGTATTCCATGGCGGTCCCCAGGTTAGCCTCCGGGGGCTGGTGAGGGCCAGAGTTACTTTTTTTGGGAGCCCTGTAAAACATAAAGGCTTCTTTGACCTTCTCAAGGCGCTTCGAATCTTGCGTGATGACGGGATCAAGATCAACCTCGAAGTGTACGGCATCTATGGCAAGGAGGAAGAACAAACAGCAAAAAAGGAGGCACAACGGAATAACGTGGAGGATCAGATCCAGTGGTATGGTAGGGTGAGTGAGTTAGAATTTGATGAAAAAATGCAGGAGAGCATGTTCACATTCGCCGTCTATACCCATCCAGTGTGGGGGAGCGCTACTATAACACGAGCTATGATGAATGGCACTCCGGTGATCGCAACGCCCATAGGGGGGAGTTCAGAATATTTAGGTGATACGGGTACGTATGTCCCTCCGAATGACCCCTCCGCTCTTGCCGTTGTTATCCGCTCCCTTCTAGAGAGCCGGAGACTACGGGAGGATCTTGGAAAAATGACCCGACAAAGAGCGCTTCAGTATTTATCCTGGGATGCCATAGCAGAAAAAACCATTCGGATATATCAGTCCGTTGTCGACACATAAAATATTAAGTATTTCCAGGATTCTTTTTTGGAAATAATTTGAAGAGTCGCTGAACGTGCATTAATCTCTCTTTAAAACTCGAGCAGGGTCCCCCCCAGCGATGCACATACTGGGAACTTCTTTCGTGACTACACTCCCCGCCGCAACTATTGAACAATCGCCAATTATTGTCCTTGGCAAATGATTGAACTTAGTCCAATCCATACATTATCTCCTATAACCACGGGTTATGCGTCGGCTGGAGCACCCGTCGTTCTTACTCTGTTCGAAACATCATCAAATGAGAGCTTGTGGCCGTGAGCATCAAATATGTTAGTATTGGCGGCTATCAAGCAATTTTTCCCAATTGTAATGGCATCATAGGCATGAAAACAACTTCCAAAAACCTGGGTGTTTGGGCCGATTGAGATCACGGCTCCTGGCTTAGCTGCCAATAACTTAACCGGTGCATACATTGCGGCGTGGTAACCCCGATCATTCGAATTCAATACAACATTATCGCCAATTCTGACCGTGGCCCCCGGAGTTATTTGTATCGACGGGGTCCCGCTTATCAGCACATTATTCCCTAAAACTAAACCTCTCTTTTGCCGCAGTTTTCAAAGTCGAACGGCATTTGGTATTAGCGGTAATGCTCTGCGACCGAATTGAATTGTGCATAGCAACCTTCGCTTTCCCTACCCGTGGCTTAACCCTTGTCTTTTCATTGCAGATTGAGTTTGAGCGGTTGCTGGTACGGCTATGCTTGCGAAGAGAAAAAAGCCGAGAAGCAACTAAACTAGCAACGAAGAGTACGGCTCCACTAGCGGCGATGATAAACTGCTCGAGCTTCTTGTGGGTGTGTCCCCCTTCGTGACTCTCTGCCAAGAACGTCATACAGGTACTCACTTGATTTCAAACCGTATCTCTCAACTCCCTTCTACTGAAGTGAGGGCACCTCTTCGGTCTCTATAATCTTTGAAAGCTCAATGAGTCGTCACTTTGAGGCGGCTGTGTTCATCTTTCAGACTTTGCCGGTCTCGATGGCTTAAGCAAGCTGCTAATTAGGCGTTTGTCCTGTTCGTTTAAGCCGAGTTTGTATATGAGTGCCACATACACAGTCAGGTCAACGACTGTAATTACCGCAAGTGGAACGTTTCTGAGGAATAATAATGCTGAAATCGCCGCAATGACGAGTAAGCCAAAAACGGGCAACACGCTCGTTCTCCGGAATCTCAGATCATAGCCGTGTCGTCCTAAGAGAATAAGACCCAGAGCGACGAAGGCGGCTTCCGTTGCTACTGTCGCATATGATGCGCCAATGTAGCTGTACTTGGGGATCAAGAACACGTTCAAGCTTACGTTGATGACGACGGCTGCGGCAGTGATTCTCATGCTCAGCCGTTGGAGGTCAGCTGCGACAAGAGCGTTTCCCAGCAGCATAGCCACGTACATGAGCGCTGCAGCCCAGATTAGTATTTGCAGAGCCGCTATTGATGGGTCAAACGCGCTCCCAAAGAGGAGGGAAACGATCGGCTTTGCCCACAGCGTCACGAAAAACGCCATTGGGAGAGCGAAGTAAAGCAGGTATCTAACGGACTGCGTGCACGTGTCTCGAAACGACGTCTTGGAATTTTGGTGTTGATGCGACAGCACTGGAAATACGGATGTGAGAAACATGGCGCCAACAACGGTCGACGCCTCTGAGAGGGTGTATGCGACGCTGTAAAAGCCGACTGCCGTCGTGCCTTGGATGAATGATAGCATGACGACGTCAATCCTGAAGTAGATCATTACCCCTATTCCCACAGCAACCATCGGCCAGGCCTCCTTCAGGGCGCTTCTCCAGAAGGTGAAGTCAGCTTCAAGACGCGGCAAAGAGAATCTTCGGGCGCATACCGCGTACACGTAAACCAAAGCGGCACCATTCGAAACGAGAAAGAAGAACGCAAATGCGACGATGTTCACGTGAAGGAGTATGCCAAGCACGGCTTCACAAAGCGCTACAACACTGGTTATGACTACAGCTATGGACTGGAACTCCAACTGTTCGAACGCTTGGAATATGGCTAAAAAAAGGTTCGAAAGTGTGGAAACGATGAGAGAAATAGACAGGATGTAGACGACGTAAATAGTTTGCTGTGAGTACGCCAGGACATTTACCAGCACGACGATGAGGCCGACGCTAAATAGGGCTAACATCATTTGTATCGGAATAACATTCGCTATGTACTTGCTTGCCTGCGACTTATCGCGAGCGACTTCTCTCGTAGCTAACGTCGTGAGACCGAAATTTGCAAGAATGCTAAAAATCGCCGTGATCGCCAGGCCGAAGTTCAAGATACCAAGACCTTCCGCGCCTAGGTACCTCGCCACGAGAATTGTATAAATGGCGCCCTCTCCGTAACTTATTATCTGGCTAATGAGCAAAAACGACGTATTTCTGGCTACTCGCTTTGCGCTAGACATATCTCTCTCGCTATAGTAGTCAACGGTAGCTCAGTATGTGCATGCGTTTAAACGGCCGTCTCGTGGCTCTCTTTTTATGCAGGTTGCTCTGCACTACCATCTTCATCTTTTCATATTCCGCAGGAAAGCAAAGTCTATCAAAAGAATGTCATAACGTAAATAGCTTTTACGATAGTACGCAGAGAACGGTCTTTTTGTCTTTCGAAGCTGGTTCCCCTATTTTTCAGGTCAAAGCGGGCGGCGATGCTTTTTGTGCCAAATCTCCAGAGCACAGACCGTGTATCATGCAACGTTAGCATTGATATAGCCATTCAGACATCGTTTCAGCGAAGACTGCAGTGAGAGTGCTGCGATCGACCAGCAACAAGCAACCCCTGCAAAGAGGTATTCAGACACATCTAGCTTTGTAGACAGATCGGAGTTGAAAGCGACGGGTTTGCACTCACCTGTCGCTGAGTGATCTCAGAAATCGAGTGGCGACTGATTTGCTAAAACATTTTTTGACTACCCTCAACAGCCTACCTCCGTGCCTGGTAAGGTTAATGAGGTCGCGCGTTTCCATAAAATGCCATCTTGTTTTTAGAGTCTTTAGTCTCGGTTTGCGTATCGTCTCTGCCGAAGCATTACTTTGCGCAAAAAAAGAATAAGAGCTTACGCGAAACCATGAACTCCAACCCAATTTAGCGGGCATAAGCTCTAGTTGTAGCGCGTATGCTCAGCTTGGATCCTGTGCGCAGCACTATTCGTTTCGACACTCAAGCGCATCTTGGCCCTGGAAGCCGATTTTGACCGTATGTTCGACACTTGGCCAGCGGCTTCGCTTTGCAGCAAGATCATACGCGTGTGCTAATTCCAGATAGATCGATAATCGCTGGTACCTTAAAGTCTGAGCTCTCGGACTGCATCAAGATTCTGTGCTTTGTAAGCGTGCTAAACTCAATTCCATTTCAACTCGAAGATGCCTCCACTTTTTTTACAGTGCTGTGGTGAGATTTGCAAGCCCACAAGTAAATGGATGTCCGTTCAGTTCAATCGCGTGTCCTTGCGACCACCGCGCCGATTTCTCGCTCTCAGGCGTTACCGCAAGCTGTTTTGTCAGCTTGTATTTTTCTAAACGTGGTCAGGAGCCGTGTGAGCGATGAATTTTCTTCGACATAGATATTGAGCCAGAACCAAAACAGTTGAAGCTGGTTGACCAGAACTAACCAGGGTTCAGAAGTTAGGGCGTTGCCTAAACCGATGCCCTTTCATACTTAATAACATGAAGCGGTGTCTGGACGGTATAGGCATTTATTCCGGAGCCACTTTGTTTTCGCTCACACATTGGGAATGGCTGTCGTAATTTTCAAACAGGCCGCCCAAGGACAGCATAGCGCATTTCGTTTCCCCTCTCCTTAGCTCCTTGCTCATCTTGCTTTTTCGACATCCTGCCGCGCAGCGTGCCCTGTTCACGAGCTGACGAAAAACTTGGTTACGGCCGTAGTTGCGGCGGTCACGTTCACACCGCAACATTTATCAGCCCTCCTTCGACTTTCTAAGGCGTCAAGTCCTTTACGAGGCGCTTATGCAATTCGTAAAACCGTTTTCCTTTATCGCTGTCGCATTGCTCGTCGCCGTCCTCTTCGCGGGCTGCGTCGGCGTAACTCCGGCGGCCTCTAACGTCGCAGTATCTAAAGTCTCTACCATCGAAACCGTCGCCGGCATGGCGGCCCTTTCGAGGCTGCCCCATCAACGCAAGAGCTTTTACGCTGCGGGGTTGTGGTGGTTTTTTTATGCCGCATATCCCAACGCCTCGTCCCCCGGGCCGCTCTGTTACATCACATCAGTAAACGGCGGCGAGAGGTGGTCAACGCCTACAACCCTTGGGTATTCGGTTGGGTATGATGCGGAGTGGACGCTCGCATATGACGCCGTTAATGGGAAAGTATGGGTGGGGTTATCAAACTATGCCAACGCCACAAATGGGGAAAGTAACTGGGGGTTTATTGTTCGTCGTGGCTCTCCGCAGTCAAACGGAACGATAACGTGGGACGCGCCATGGCAGACTACCATTGCGGCAACAACCGCCGTAAGCGACCCGAATATGGTTATCGATACGAATCAGCACTTGTGGATAGGCGCGAGCGATTACGTCACCAAGAACGCCAACACCAATGGCACGTGGGCTGCGGCGTCAGGGTTCCCGTTAACAGCCTATAAAGGCAACTGGATACTGGCGCCCCTCCAAAGCGGCGGCATGTGTATGGTGAACTATGTGTGGGATGTTAATGAACAATCAGCAGGATACATAAGCGCCACAGGCAGCTCTACGTTTACATCGGAAGGAAACATCACCGCCTTGAGCGTGGAGACCGCATCAGGCAGCGGCGCTCACGTTGGCCGCATATTTGCCGATAGTCTCGGTGATGGCGTTGTCCATGTCGTGTACCAATCGACGACGCAACAAATCCGCTACGCACAACGGAACGCGAATGGGACGTGGGCCCCCGAAGTAGTGCTCGCAACCAGCGCAGAGTCAGCGGTTTCTTCGCCGATGCTGACGTTTAACCCAACGAATGGCGATATGATAGTTACGTGGACGGCATACGACACGCTTTACTGCGCGGTGAACCATAATAATTCGTGGTCTGCGGCATTCCCGATTTATAGCGCATCATTTGAGGACACATTTGAACACGCAATCTCGGCGCAACTCACTGACTCAAGCGGCAACTTCCTAATAAACACCCTTGATAGTTCATATAATCTCTTAACGCTTACGGTGGCGACAGCAGTCGGCAACGCAGGCCGTTAGCTCAACCGTGAAGGTATCGGTCTAGTCGAGTCAACTTGTAGGACACATCGACGAGCACGGTCGTGACAATCACCGTTCATTAGTCCAGACACGCAAGGGCGTTGTTTGCGCACAGCGCGAAGCGACCGCGAAGACCAACGCCACCCGTAGGTATGCGCTCACCGCGAGGGAGCTGCACACCGGCACATTCAAGTTTCTCACGAAGTACCAAGGGAGCGCCACGTACGCGCCAACGACAGCGGTACGCTATGCCACGGTAATCTGGGGGCGAGTTAACGGGCCAGACTCGTTGGCCCTAACACTTTATCGAGGGGCGGCGCGGTGCGTTCTGTTTCCCTTCTCCTTATCTCTCTGCTCGTTATTTCTTTTTTCGATTTCCTTTAATTTCTGGGCCCCATTCACGACATGACGCAAACCCCATTAGTGACGGCATGCAAAGCGCCTTGTAGCGGTACTATGGTGCTGGCCTGTGTTGAAACCTATACGCTGCAGCATATAAGACCGGCCACTCGGTTAGTTGACCAAAACATTGACCTTATGCATGTTATGAGAAATGGATAAGGAAACTCCGCAGCGCGTTCGTGTTGCTATCCGGACGCTTACGACGTTTTACGCAAAACAGCACCCGATATATCTATAACTTAGACCCGTGTATGTCTTTAGTTATATCGCTTCACGCGCGAATACTCGAGAACTTTGCTCACGTCGTCGATGTTACGCTCGTCGCGATACTTTGATACGACCGGCGGAAGGAAGATGACGAAGGGGGCGTAGAGCATGCCGATGGCGCCCCCGAGGGAATATCCGGGTGAATAGTAGCCAACAGCTGCGGCACCGAGGAGGATGCCTATAAGGTAACGGTCGCTTGAGACCGATCTAGCTTGCCAGACCCTCTGGCACTTTAGGCAAGGCAAAGGCGAGGTATTCTCGTGTATGGGTAAACCTTGGGATCACGAAGCCAAGTTGCGCGACAATCAGATACGCCATAACGAAGAACAGCACAAGCTCTTGGATGAACATTTCTGTCACCACCCCCGCAGCCCGTGGTTCGAAAAAACGAAAACGGCGACGAGCACCACGTTGAGGTAGGCTTGCGTGAGAATCAAGATCGAGTTTCTTTTTGCTTGCTGGAACGCTTTGAAATAAGTAAGGGAAAGCCGTCTACGCATGCGAAAAGGATAAGCGGGGCGAGAAGCAGGCCCGCCGCAATGTCGCCATCAAAAAAAGCTGCGGGTGATTTGTGGTGCAAACAGACTAGCTACGCCTGCTACAGCGACGCTAACAACGAGCCGCACGCATCCAACTGAATAAAACACTTCCTGGATATGCTGTTTGTCCTTCGATGCTGCAAAGAACCGCACCTTGGCGGTCGGAAGTCCGAGGGTCGCAAATCTTGGCACGAGGGTAAGCGTTACTGTTATCAACGCCTCGGTCCCGTAGTCCGCTATTGACAGGTTTTTCGTCAGTATGGGCGGAAATAAGTCCGCTAAAGGCGATCAGGGCGTTTGCTAAGCCGGTAAATCCCATGCATCGAACGATAAGCCTAGTCTGCCACCGGTTCGAGACATTCTAGGATCGACCGCGTTTTTTGATCAGGGCTGTTTTCGTCTGCGGCGCTTTTCAAATAACCGCGCGCCACCCCAATGCGTTCATAAAAAATGACAACAGCGTTTACTCTGTCCACAAACCGCCCAGTCGCTGTATTGGGACACGCACAGAATTCGGCGGGTTCGCAGGCAACGACGTCGTAGCCCTTTACCCATTCTCGGCGCCAACACCTCTGTAGGTGAACCCAAGCTTCGCGGCGGTCCCCGGGTCGAAAAACCGCCGGCCGTCGACGATTATCGGGGTGCGCATGAGATTCTTGATTTTGCGCATGTCGAGCCCAGCGAAATCGCGATGTGCCGTCATGAGGACGAGCGCGTCGGCCGCGGCGAGGGCGTCGTACGCCGTCGCGTCGGGAATTGCCAGTGCTCGCAGCTCCCGCTCGTCGATGTACGGGTCAACGAGGTGTACCTGGGCCCCTCGCTTCTTGAGTTCCTCCACGACTACTACGCTGGGGCTCTCACGGTAGTCGCCAATGTTCTCCTTGTAGGAAAGGCCGAGGACTGCTATCTTCGAGCCGTTCACGGCGCGTTGCTGTTCGTTCAGAGCGTCAGAGACCAGTTGGAAAACGTGCTGGGGCATGTAGTCATTTATGGCCCTGCCGGCCGTGATCACCTGCGAGTGATAGCCGAGTTCTTTAGCCTTCTGAACGAGATAGTACGGGTCAACCGGTAGGCAGTGCCCCCCGACCCCAGCTCCCGGGTAATACACGTTGAAGTTCCACTTGGTCGATGCGGCTTTGATGACGTCCATGATATCAATGTTCAAGCGTTCAAAGATCAGTGCGAGCTCGTTCATGAGCGCGATATTGAGGTCTCTCTGGATGTTTTCGATGACTTTTGCCGCCTCAGCGGTTTTGATATCCTTGACCGTGACTACGTCCTTCGCGTTGCTGACGTAGAGCTCCGCCGTTGCTTCAGCCCATTCCGGCGTGATGCCCCCAACGATTCGGACCACGTCCCTGATGGTGTGATCGGCGTCTCCCGGGTTATATCGCTCCGGACAGTAGGCGAGTCCAAAATCGGTCCCGGCTTTCAACCCTGACTCTTCGAGCAACGGCTTGAGCACGTCGTCAACCACTCCGGGGTACACCGTCGATTCCAAGACGACGAGCTTGTTGCGACTCAGGCCTTGGGCAATGGCCTGACCCGCGGACACTATAGATGATAGATCAGGTCGCTTATCCGGCGTGACCGGCGTTGGGACGGTGATGATGATCACGTCGCTCTCGCGTGTAGCGCCAGCTGTGTCGATGGTGGCCGTGAGCTTGTGCTGACCGACGAGTCTTTGCACACGCTCGTCGAGATTCAAGTCGGTAAGGTAACAGCCCCCTGCGTTGATGACGTCGACTTTCTCCTGCGTCCTGTTGACTCCGATCACGCTGAACCCGTTCTCAGCAAAGTTGACTGCCGTCGGGAGTCCGACATAGCCCAACCCTATGACAGCGATGCGCGCAGATTTGCTCGTAATCTTATCGCGTACTTCCATTCTCAAACCACCTCACGGTCTCTTGAAGCTCGTCCTCGAAATTGCTGCGCGGCGCATACCCAAACACGCGCGCCTTTGCAATAGCAGCGAGTGAGTGTCGTATATCCCCTGGGCGCGGCGCGGCATAGCGAGGCACAACATCGCTACCGGTGATCTTGGCGAGAAGGGCAATCAACTCGTTGAGGGTAAAACTCCGGCCGCACGCGATGTTGAAGACCCCCGTCGCCGTGGATTCGCACGCGCGGACGTTAGCCTCAACAACGTGTTTCACAAACGTGAAGTCTCTGCTCTGCTCTCCGTCTCCGTATACGGTCGGTGGCGAGTTGTTGAGCAGTGCGGCGATGAACTTGGGAATTACGGCCGCGTAGCCTGAACGATGGTCTTGCCGCGGTCCAAACACGTTGAAGTAGCGCAGGGAAACGGTACGGAGACCGTAGACCTGTTGAAACGCCGTGCAGTAGAGCTCTCCTGTCGCTTTCGTCACCGCATAGGGGGATTTTGGTGCGAGGCACATGTCCTCTCGTTTCGGGAGCTCTACGGTATCGCCATACACGGATGACGACGACGCATAGACCACCTTTTGTATACCCGATTCTTTCGCGGCGATCAACACCTTCAAGGTCCCGGTGGCGTTGGAGTGGTTCGACATCAGCGGCTCATCGATGCTGCGCTGAACGCTGGGAAGCGCCGCCT
>Ga0255360_1000264_pt1 | contig 13714 bp, 11 predicted proteins | sample GFST50metaG_FD_186004 | JGI IMG/M metagenome (GOLD analysis project Ga0255360, IMG submission 186004) | Peat soil microbial communities from Stordalen Mire, Sweden - G.F.S.T50 | ecosystem: Environmental > Terrestrial > Soil > Wetlands > Peat | place: Sweden: Norrbotten County, Stordalen Mire... | reverse complement strand
TCTCTAAAGTTACTCCTATATCCTCCATGATAAGATCTACGGATTTCATGTCAAAGCTTCCTGTTACTACATTTACTGGATCACCATTAAAACATTCTTCTTCATGTGGTTTGTAGAGATTTTTTTGATCTGAAGTCTTAGGTCCATCGTTTCCTGTTTCTACATCTTCTGAATCCGTTGGTTGCTCTTTCCAAGGATCTGGTTCTTCTGCTTCTAAACTTGATTTTTCTTCATTAATATTAGCTTCACTTTCTTCTCCTTCTCTAAAACCTTCGCCTTCCTCAATATCTTCATGTGAGGCAACTGCTGCAGAACCTTCATTAGTCCCTCTAAAGAATTTTCATTGAAATTGCTTGGAACTGTAACCTGTATGATTTTATACAATATCTGAAAATCATCAGATTTACTTCACACCATTCCTTGATTGTCATGCCACTTTTGTTTCGTTCATTGATTCGCTGTTCACAAAGAAGCAGTTTTTCATTTGTGGATATCATTATAAAACCTCCCATTCGATCACTTTATCAAAGTATATCAAATGGAAGGTCTATTTACATCACGGTATTTGGTTCCACCGCTTACAGCTTGAATCAACCACAAAAATAAGTTTTTGATGTATCTGCTATGTTTCCATTGAAACATCTTTTTGGTGGTCATTTGCAGTTTTTAGAGTGTGTTTTTCATCCTATAGTGTCAAACTTACTACAGAATTTGAATTATGCGTTCAATTATTAATGCACTAATTTTATTTTTCATGGCTTCTCAATCTTAACTTTTTATACATCAACCTTTTCAATAATTATGCATTTAGCTTATCTCATCAATTATCTTTAGTGATTTAAAAAATGATGTTGGATTAGCCTTTGATGCATAAATCAATGGTGATTCATATCTATCCATTTCATATATTTCTCCATGTAAATTATTAAAATATTTGCTTAAAAGCAGTAATAATCTTTGTTTATCTATTTTATTAAAATCACCTTTATTAATTGTTACTGTTATAAACTGAGAATTTCTCACTATCATTACATTATAATCAAAAGAAGCACTCTTAAAATCTTCTGGTAATGAAAACATTGAAATGTGTTCAATTTCTTGACCACTTTGAATTTCATTAAGAACCTTTTTTCCATTTCTACTCAACTTCATTACTTTTCCAGAATTAAGCTTTTGTGTTTTTATACCTACATAATTGTAGTTGTATCCCAATGCTTCAATTATTTTTTTAGCATCTTCATACCATTCTTCCCATTTAAAATCATCATCACTGTTTTGCCCATATACTGTAATAGATATTGTTTCTTTCTCCATATTAATATTCTCCTTACTTATCTATTGGTATAACTTTTATTGTACCAGCCCTATCTCCAATTATTCTTTGATTATCAATCATTCTCTCAATTAAATCTGCTGGGTCATCTGTTTTACTTGGCACTTCAACTTGGTCTATTGTACCATCATTTCTTACTCCCATTACATCTGGTCTTCTGTTCGGCTTTGCCCCTGGAATTTCATTGCTAAGACCTTTATTTACATATATTTTACTATAATCACCGCTATTACTCATGTTATCTACTTCATCAAGTATTGTTTCCCAATGACCTTCAGTTCCATTTGTATGTGGTTTACTTGGTAACACAATTTCAGTTTGTCCCCCCCTAACATTACTTCCACCAGGTCCGTTATTCTCCTCAAAAACATTTTCTTTACTTGCCGAGTCTTTACATGAATACCCACTAGGATCAACATAATTAATCGGATTATTCCCCACATAAGCATATAAGTTTAATCCATCACCTCTATATTCATCCTCCTGCGTAAACCTCCCCACCACAGGATTATAGAACCTAGCCCTCAAATAGTACTGGTTTGTAACTGAATCATACTGCTCTCCTGAATACCTAAACCTATTATTCACTTGCTCCTTAGATTCTACAGTATTACCAAAAGCATCATACTTATAGCGATTAACTACATTTCCCACTTCATCAGTTAACCCTACTACATCACCATGATAGTTATTAAAGTAGTAGTAACTATCATCTTTACTATCTCTTTGAGAAATTAATTCATATCCCCTTACATAACCTGACTTAAAATTATTTTCTCCATCAAGCTCCGTTACTACACTACCTCTATCAAAAACAAACCTACTTATAACTCCATTTTCATTTATCTCGCTTCTTAATCCCTCTGGGTCATAGCTATTCTTTATATAGCTTCCATCTGGATTTGTTACACTTGCCGTTCTATTAAAGCAATCATAAGTATAAGCTTTTGCACCTTGCTTTGTTATTTCTTCTAGCAAATTCCCTTGATTATCATACTGGTATTTTGTGACGTTTTCACCCACATTCAATGATGTTAATCTATTCCTACTGTCATAAGCGTAGCTTGTTACCTCTGAATTTAAGCTTCTCGCTACACGATTTCCTACATTATCATATCCAAAAGTTTCTATTGTATTATTAGGATATACTACTTCTCCAAGCCTATTTAGTCTGTCATAAGCGTAGCTTGTAACAGCACCTTCTTCATCTTTTCTAATTTGATTACCATTACTATCATAACTATAGCTGTGATTTAATAAATCTTTACCTTCTCTATTTTTTCCTAATATTCCCGCAATATTCTTATCCAAATCATAACCATAATTCACATCTACACCATTGCCATATCTTACTCCTGCTATGGTGTTATCCGGATTATAAGTATAGGCTGCTGACCTTACATCACCATCCCATACTTCCTCCATCCTCCCAATTATATCATATTTATAGCTTGTTTTTCTACCAACTACATCCACTAGTTCTGTTACTTTTCCACCTTTATTATACCCATATTCAAGTACAGTTTTCCCATTAACATTTTTACTTTTAAGCCTATTATTTGCTGTATACGTATAATTATAAACCTGTCCATTTACTGCTGCTGACGCTAAACTTCCATCAATATTATAATTATAAAACTCAGCTGTGCCTGTTCCCACATCTCTTTTCGTTACAATCTTATCATCTTGATTATAAACATATTCTATTATGTTTTTATTCCTATCAGTTTGCCTTGCAAGTCTTCCTTGATTATCATACTGATAAATCATAGACTCTCCTGCTGCATCCTTTATTTCAGCTAACAAGTTCATGCTATTATAACTATACTCCGTCTTATTTCCATTGCCGTCCATAGTACTAACTACATTTCCTGCATAGTCATAATCGTACCATTCTTTACTTCCATCAGCTTTTTCAACTTCTTTTATTTTTCCCCAGTTGTCTAGCTTGTATTTGGTTATATTTCCTTCTCCATCAATTATCCCCGTTACGTTTCCTAGAGCATCATAACAATATTCTTGGCTTACTACACCTTTCTCTTTTGCCCCAGGTGTTATTATATTTTTTACCCTTCCGCCAATATCATAACTATATTCCACTCCAGTTTTTGAAGCATCTTCTTTCTTTATTAGCTCCCCAACTTCGTTATACTTATTCCTCTGTACAATTACCCCTAAAGCATTTGTTACTTCCACAAGACGATTCATACTGTCATAACTATAACTTGTACTTTTACCATTATCTTCTATTTCGTTGTAGTTTTCAGGAGTTACCTGTTTTATTATATTTCCACTTGCATCGTAGAAAAGCCTTGTTACTCCGCCTTCCTTATCGGTAATTTTTGTTTGCCTGTTCATGGCGTCATATTCATAACTTATGGTATTTCCATTGCAATCTGTTTCTTTTGTTATATTTCCTGCTTTATCATAGTCATAAGTCGTAATTCTCTTAAAATCTTCATCCTTCGGATTTGTTTTTATGATTTCTGTAATCCTATCCACAGCATCATAATGTATTTCACTTTCATAACCCTCTGGGGTTACTACTTTTGTTATATTTCCGTTAGGATCGTATTCGTAGTAAGTTTCAGCTCCTGGAGTTTTCTGGTATCTGTCTATTTTAAGCTCTGCTATTTCTTCTTTTACTCTATACAAAAGTCCTACACTGTCATAAAAATATTTCTTTACATTATAAGTATTACTATTTATCTTTTTGCTCTCATATTTCCTATTGCCAAGACAGTCATAGCTGTATTTTATTTCTGCACCAGTGCTATCGCTTAGTTCTACTACCCTGTTGTTTTTATCATATTTATAGCTTATGGTGTTCCATTCTTTTGGATTTTCTTCTTTTCCTACATATTCAGGACTTCTTTTTTCCTCTGTTCTATTTCCTGCTTTATCATATTTGTACACTGTTACATTGTATAAAATTTCATCTAATCTTTGCTCTACAGGAACTCTCTTTTCCGTCATCCATCCCGCTAAGTCATATACCACCGGCATAGCCGGTGGCTTGCTTAAGCCCTATAAGGGCATTATTACTGGCTTGCCTATAAGGCATTACTAATTTACTGACGTCTCATTTTGTCAGCTTATTTATTTTAGCCTTTGTTACTTGACCCTTAGAAAGGGTTACTTAAATCCTTACTTTCATATTGTTCCTCTATCTTATCATGTAGCTCTTGATTCTTTATATAATTCTTAATCTTTTCTTCATCAAGACCCACTGTACTTATATAGTATCCCCTTGACCAAAAGCTATTTCCTTTGAAATTTTTCTTCAGTCTACTGTATCTTTCAAATATAATAATTGCACTCTTACCTTTTAAATATCCTACAAAATATGATACTGAATATTTCGGTGGTACTGATATACACATATGTATATGATCCACGCATAAGTATGCCTCTATTATTTGTACTCCTTTATAATCACACAATTTCCTTAATATATAACCGATCTCTTTCTTTAATTCTCCATAGATTATTTTCCTTCTATACTTTGGAACTAACACTAAATGGTACTTGCAATCCCATGTTGTATGTGCTAACTTGTTATTATTCATATAAAATCTCCTTCCAATGACAAAATGAAACGCCAATCTCATTTTAGCATTGATAAGGAGATTTTTTTTAACTCCAACACCTCGGCAAAGCCTTATCTTTTCGCACAAGCATAGCTGGTGGTTTAGCATAATTAATTAATTAATTAATTATTGAAAGCACCAATACTATTAACTTTCTTATTGATAGTAGCAGGCTCATAGCTGTTTTCAATTAGATAATTCTTATAACTTGTAATGTAGAATCTTTTTAATGCTCCTTCAAATTCTACTCCCATTTTTCTAAGATACTTAATAAATGCTGAAATATCTCCTACATAACTTTGTACTGTGTTAACACTCTTCCCATCCTCAATTAAATTATTTTTGAATTCTTCCACTAACATCATCACTCTAAATCATCCTTTCATTATTATTTTTAATCATAGTAAAAAGACTAACAAAGGAATTATTATCCAATATTAGTCTTCATTTTTTATATTTAGGTTGTAGCTGGGTCTTATGGTGGTCACGCTTAGGTTACAGTAAAGTGTTGGTACGTCTAGCTTGGGTCGCAAGGTCGTAGTTTCAAGTAACTTTATTTTATTATTTAGTATTTTTTTCTATAGCTTATTTTTATTGAAAAACTTAGACCTATATGACCAAGGTATTGATTTCACTGGATTTCCTACGTCCAAAGTAAGACCAAGCTATGACCCTGTTGTGTCCAAGTTAGTCCTTGAAAAGAAAAAATCCAACAGATATTATTTAGCATCCATTGAAGTTTTGGTATTAGCTTGAATCAGCCACCAAAAGAAGTTTTTGTTGAACCTGCTGTGTTTCCCATAGCTATCAGCATTGCAAACTCTTTTTGGTGGCTGTTTGCAGTTTTTAGAGTATGTTTTTCTTGTCGTAGTGTCCAACTTACTACAGAATTTGAATTATGTGGTGAATCTTGCTGTTATCATTATTGACTTTTATACTATCTTTCAAGATATATTTTTTTGCAGTGTATTTCTTATTTATTTTGCATCTACTTTTATTTAATGTATTTTATTCTTTACTCTCCTCTACATATCCTAAAAATAAATCTTGCAACTCACCATCAGTATCATGATTATTTAAAAGTAATTTAGGTTCGATATCACATCCATTAAGTGTACTTGTTCCATCTATTATACCTAATACATTTGAGATTGTATCTACCATAGTTTGCTCAATAATATTAATCAAAATATCTTTGTTTTCTTTCGATAAATTACTATAAAGGCTTAATGACTGTTTCCAATAATCATCAGTTGCTTTATCAATTTTTGTGTTATTAAACAAATTTTTATACAACTCTTTATTTTCTTCTACTATAGTTTTATAAATACTTTTGATAAAAATTTCATTCATTTTACTTCCTCATTTCTGGATATAATTTTTTATTCATATCAATTAATTCTTGTAATTTTGAGTTAGGAATATCAGGGTATACTCTTCTTAATTCCGTTATATCTCTCGCAAGTAATTGCCTTGCACTAGTTATTCCTTTTGTGCTTCTTGATACTATACCATTTGGTCCCTTAATAGTATGTCCTATTTTAGGAACATTTATTGCTGGTGCTGTCATTGGGTCATAATCTTCAACTAAATTTTTCATTACAGCCTTTTGTCCTGCATGATGAGCATCAAGACCTTCTGCTCCTCTAATGTCTTCATATGCACCAACTTGATATTTAGCTTCTCCCGCCCCATCATCATTACTTCCACCAGGTCCATTATTCTCCTCAAAAACATTTTCCTTACTTGCCGAGTCTTTACACGAATACCCACTAGGATCAACATACTTAATCGGATTATTTCCCACATAAGCATATAGATTTAGTCCATCGCCCCTATATTCATCCTCCTGCGTAAATCTTCCTACAACAGGATTATAGAACCTAGCCCTCAAATAGTACTGGTTTGTAACTGAATCGTATTGCTCTCCAGAATACCTAAACCTATTATTCACTTGCTCCTTAGCTTCAATCGTATTACCAAAAGCATCATACTTATAGCTATTAACGACACTTCCTACTTGATCTGTTAACCCTACTACATCACCATGATAATTATTTAAATAGTAGTAACTATTATCTTTACTATCCCTTTGAGAAATTAATTCATATCCCCTTACATAACTTGACTTAAAATTATTTTCTCCATTAAGCTCCGTTACTACATTTCCTCTATCAAATACAAACCTACTTATAACTCCATTTTCATTTATCTCGCTTCTTAATCCCTCTGGGTCATAACTATTCTTTATATAGCTTCCATCTGCATTAATTACACATGCTGTTCTATTAAAACAATCATAAGTATAAGCTTTTGTGCCTTCTTTAGATGTTTCTGACAACAAGTTACCTTGATTATCATATTTGAAACTTGTTAAGTTTTCACCCACATTCAATGATGTTAATCTATTCCTACTGTCATAAGCGTAGCTTGTTACCTCTGAATTTAAGCTTCTCTCTACACGATTCCCTACATTATCATATCCGAAAGTTTCTATCGTATTATTAGGATATACTACTTCTCCAAGCCTATTTAGGCTATCATAAGCGTAGCTTGTTACAGCACCCTCTTCATCTTTTCTAACTTGATTACCATTACTGTCATAACAATAGCTGTGATTTAATAAATCTTTACCTTCTCTATTTTTTCCTAATATTCCCGCAATATTCTTATCCAAATCATAACCATAATTTACATCTACACCATTACCATATCTTACTCCTGCTATGGTATTGTCTGGATTATAAGTATAGGCTGCTGACCTTACGCTTCCATCCCATACTTCCTCCATCCTTCCAATTATATCATATCTATAGCTTGTTTTTCTACCAACTACATCCACTAGTTCTGTTACTTTTCCACCTTTATCATACCCATATTCAAGTACAGTTTTTCCATTAACACTTTTACTTTTTAGCCTATTATTTGCTGTATACGTATAATTATAAACCTGTCCATTTACTGCTGCTGATGCTAAACTTCCATCAACATTATAATTATAAAACTCTGCAGTTCCTGTTTTTACATCTTTTCTACTTACAACTCTATCATCTTGATTATAAACATATTCTATTATATTCTTATTCCTATCAGTTTGCCTTGCAAGTCTTCCTTGCTTATCATACTGATAGTTCATACTTTCTCCTGCTGCATCCTTTATTTCAGCCAACAAATTGAAACTATTGTAACTATACTCCGTCTTATTTCCATTACCATCCATAGTACTAACTACATTACCCGCATAATCGTAGTCATACCATTCTTTACTGCCATCTGCCTTTTCTACTTCTTTTATTTTTGCCCAGCTGTCTAATTTATATTTTACTTAAACCCTCATCGGGTAATTTTGTATTTATATTTTAACTTTATCATAAAAAATATCACACAAGTTATTTTATATATTTATCTCTACCTTTATATGTTAAATCTACATTTATTAATTCCTCTTAGGCTACCGCCTGCCTTTTTATCAAAAGGCTTTTTGGGTAAAACAATCTACAAATATAATACTGTTAACCTTCTTATTGATTGTTGATATCTAGTACTGATTTTCAATGAGATAGTTCCTGTAGCTAGTGATGTATAATCTTTTCATTTCTCCATTGAAGTCTACCCCTTTAACTTGAAGAAATGCTACGAAGGCAGAAGTATCTCCAACATAGCTTTCTACTGTTTTTATGCTCTTTCCATCTTCCTCTAGATTTACTTTGAAATTCTGTACCAATTCATTTTTCATTGCTTTTTGCCCCTTTCAATGTTTTTGGACAATAGAAAAAATGCTAACGCCTTTTTTCAGCGTTAGCATTTACTATTGTTACTTTTCTTTGAATTTTGTTTTTATTTTTTTGTTTCTTCTAACTGCATTATAATAATTATGCAGTGAACTACGGATATTTCTTTATTGATTTTCTTAGTTTTTCTTAGCCTATAGTTTTATGCAGTATATTCCTCATTTGCTTTGCATCTACTTTATAGCTTATTAATATTTTAATTACTAGCTATGCTAATAATATTTTTGTACACATCTTTACTTAAATCAATTCCCTCTTCGTTTACACCTTCATACCAATCATATATATCAACAAATAGAACTTTACTCCATTTTACTATTAAATCTTCTATATTTTTAGCAATTACTAATCCATGCAGATTTATTCCTGAATCAAATACTTCATGTTCATAGAACACTACTTTATTACTTCTTTTATCAATACAAAATGCATCCCCGTTAGGAAATGTACAGAATGGAATCCAATTTTTAATATCTTCTAATATGCATTCTATATCATCTATCTCATCACATTCTATAAATTCTTCACTTATTTCAATTTGCTCTTTATAATATGAATATAAATTATCAAAAGGAATTAAATTAAAACAACCTCGTTCTCTTGTTTCTTTTATTTCCCACACTAAATTCATATTCTTGTACGTAGAATATATCTCTTTCACATTGTCTTCAAATTTAATTCCAATTTTATTTTCTAAATCATAAAAATCACATTGTTTATTATTTAACTCTACGGCACATTTTGATACTTGAATTTTATCGCATTTATTTGTAAAGTTGTAAGCATTTTCAATTAAATTTAACAAATTCATCTAATACACTCCTTTTCTTATTTTTATTGTCCATATGGATGAATTGGATATCCACTTAAATTATACTCATCCATCAATTTACCGGCAAATTGATATATATCTTTAGCTGTGGCATTAGGATTGTTATCTATGAACTCCATCCACTTTGGATTCCACTTACTTTTACCATGAATGAAATTCATATGCTGTCCTCCTTTTCCACCTGAAACTGTTATGGTATAATCATCAACATTTATTCCTCTTTTTTTTATAAAGTCAGCATAAGGTTTACTTTTCCCTCTGAATGCAGGTATTATATGATGGTCTTGAGGATTCTTAGGTGTTTCTAACAACCTTGATGGGTCTGTTATTGGTTCAGCTTCTCCCGCCCCCTTGGGGCTGAAACTGTAGTTTCAAATACAAATGGTAGCAACAGTTTCTACCTGATGCTACCATTTTAACATTGATTTTATCTTTAATCATCTGCTAACTGCATTATTACAATTATGCAGCAAGTATTGTATGTCAACTTGTATCCAATGTTAATGATTTTATTGGATATATCATTATTTAACTTAACATTTAATGTTTTGCAGTTAGTTAAATTGATATTTTGCAACCAGATTACAATTTTGTAGATTCATTTTCAATGATATATTTGCTTGGTACAAAATCAGCTAGCCAAACCTTGTTATTTCCTTGATAGAATTTTATTCCTTCATTCCAAGCTTGTTTTGCATTAATCATAAGAATGATAGGTTTATTATCACGTCTTTTTCCTACTTGTAGTGCTGTATCAACATCAATTGATAGATGAACATATTGCCTGCCTCTTGATAGTAGTCCATTCTCTGTTATTGATTCTAAAAATCTTCTAGCTGTTCCATGGTACAGAACCATAGGCGGCTCCTCATTCTCCCTAGCTATTTTTTGTGGCACAGAGTGACCATATAGAGCTCTAATCCTTCCTGATAGTATTTCATGACGCTTTTTCTCTGAACCTTCTATCATAGCTATCAAATCTGCTTCCGTTACATTACTCCATCGATTATCTTCCCTTAATGAAGTTAGCAATTGTTCAACATCTACCCATCCATTCTCATCAAGTTCCAATTCATATTCCCATGGTGCATGTCGTAGTGCATATGATACTTCTTTACTTAACTCTAAATAGTTTATCGAAATCATCCTCCTTTTTATGCTATTTATTATATTCTATCATTTCATGAACTGCTTCTTCTAACCATTGCCAAAAATCTTCAAATTCTTTTCTTTGCTCATAGCCTTCTGAAGCAAAATCATGTACTATTTGAACTTTTTCCCCTTTGCCTATTTCGAAGCAAGCTATATCGTCATTGTCATCTCTTCTAGCAAATGGTATTAGTTTTCTGTTTGGATATCTTTGTTTAAGTCCTTCAATCCTTCTCAATACCTGACCTTCATCCATCATATACCACAAGTCAAAATCCACCAAGTTTAGTTCAATTGCTTTCATAAATGACTGTGGATATTCCAATCCTTCTATCGGTAGTCTTTCTTTTGAAATTTCCATACTCATTGTTATTTTCCTATCCTTTCCATAGTATCCGCACCAAAAGGATTATTATTTCTAAATGATGCGTTCTGTTTTCCAATTCTTAGTTGTATTGCATCTCCCCAATTACTTGGAACACCCTTTTTAGTTGTAAATCTATCAATTAGACTTTCTGGAAGAACTTCATTCGCATCGTGTATGTTAGCCTGCACTTCTATTCCTGCTTCTCTTGCAGAAACTACTCTTGTATTATCTATTGTAGTCAACTTGCCATCACTCATTCTTACAACATCAATCGGGTCACCATTCCAACCATTTGTCTTCATGCTTTGAATTATTTCTTCTGAACCATTTACAGAACTCTGGCTAAATCTAATTTCATTAGGATTTACTGAGCTAGCTTCTCCCTCCCCCCCATCATTACTTCCACCAGGTCCATTATTCTCCTCAAAAACATTTTCCTTACTTGCCGAGTCTTTACACGAATACCCACTAGGATCAACATACTTAATCGGATTATTTCCCACATAAGCATATAGATTTAGTCCATCGCCCCTATATTCATCCTCCTGCGTAAATCTTCCTACAACAGGATTATAGAACCTAGCCCTCAAATAGTACTGGTTTGTAACTGAATCGTATTGCTCTCCAGAATACCTAAACCTATTATTCACTTGCTCCTTAGCTTCAATCGTATTACCAAAAGCATCATACTTATAGCTATTAACGACACTTCCTACTTGATCTGTTAACCCTAATACATCACCATGATAATTATTTAAATAATAGTAAGTGTTATTTTTAGAATCTACTTGTGAAACGATATCTAAACCTCTTATAGTTGCTATCTTAAGGTTCTCATCACTATCTAATTCTGTTACTACACTACCTCTATCAAAAACAAACCTACTTATAACTCCATTTTCATTTATCTCACTTCTTAATCCCTCTGGGTCATAACTATTCTTTATATAGCTTCCATCTGGATTTGTTACACTTGCCGTTCTATTAAAACAATCATAAGTATAAGTTTTTGCACCTTGCTTTGTTATTTCTTCTAGCAAATTCCCTTGATTATCATACTGGTATTTTGTTAAGTTTCCGCCTTCATCTACCTCAGTAAGCCTATTTCTTACATCATAACTATAATTACTTATTAATCCTTTTGCGTTTCTCTCAATTCTATTTCCAGCTTTATCATAGTTAAATATTTCTGTGTAATCTGGATAGGAAACCTTTGAAAGTCTATTAATACTATCATAAGCGTAGCTTGTAACAGCACCTTCTTCATCTTTTCTAACTTGATTCCCATTACTGTCATAACAATAGCTGTGATTTAATAAATCTTTACCTTCTCTATTTTTTCCTAATATTCCCGCTACATTCTTATCCAAATCATATCTATAATTTACATCTACACCATTGCCATACCTTATTCTTTCTACGGTATTGTCCGGATTATATGTATAGGCTGCTGACTTTACGCTACCATCCCATACTTCCTCCATCCTCCCAATTATATCATATTTATAGCTTGTTTTTCTACCAACTATATCCTCTAACTCTGTTACCTTTCCATCTTTATCATAGCCATATTCAAGTACTGTTTTCCCATTAACATTTTTACTTTTAAGCCTATTATTTGCTGTATACGTATAATTATAAACCTGTCCATTTACTGCTGCTGACGCTAAACTTCCATCAATATTATAATTATAAAACTCAGCTGTGCCTGTTTTTACATCTTTTCTACTTACAACCTTATCATCTTGATTATAAACATATTCTATAATATTCTTATTCCTATCAGTTTGCCTTTCAAGTCTTCCTTGCTTATCATACTGATAGTTCATAGACTCTCCTGCTGCATCCTTTATCTCAGCCAACAAATTAAAACTATTATAACTATACTCCGTCTTATTTCCATTTCCATCCATGGTACTTATTACATTGCCCGCATAATCGTAATCATACCATTCTTTGCTGCCATCTGCTTTTTCTACTTCTTTAATTTTTCCCCAGTTGTCTAGCTTATATTGGGTTATATTTCCTTCTCCATCAACTATTCCCGTTACATTTCCAAGTGCATCGTAACAATACTCTTGACTTACTATTCCTTTTTCTTTTGCCCCAGGAGTTACTATATTTTTTATCCTTCCGCCAATATCATAACTATATTCCACTCCAGTTTTTGAAGCATCTTCTTTCTTTATTAGCTCCCCAACTTCGTTATACTTATTTCTCTGTACAATTACCCCTAAAGCATTTGTTACTTCCACAAGACGATTCATGCTGTCATAACTATAACTTGTACCTTTTCCATCATCATATTCCGATTTGTAGTTTTCAGGAGTTACCTGTTTTATTATGTTTCCACTTGCATCGTAGAAAAGCCTTGTTACTCCGCCTTCCTTATCGGTAATTTTTGTTTGCCTGTTCATGGCGTCATATTCATAACTTATGCTATTTCCATTACAATCTGTTTCTTTTATTATATTTCCTGCTTTATCGTAGTCATAAGTCGTAATTCTCTTAAAAGCTTCATCCTCCGGATTTGTTTTTATGATTTCTGTAATCCTATCCACATCATCATAATGTATTTCACTTTCATAACCCTCTGGGGTTACTACTTTTGTTATATTCCCGTTAGGATCGTATTCGTAGTAGGTTTCAGCT
>Ga0255360_1000262_pt1 | contig 13789 bp, 9 predicted proteins | sample GFST50metaG_FD_186004 | JGI IMG/M metagenome (GOLD analysis project Ga0255360, IMG submission 186004) | Peat soil microbial communities from Stordalen Mire, Sweden - G.F.S.T50 | ecosystem: Environmental > Terrestrial > Soil > Wetlands > Peat | place: Sweden: Norrbotten County, Stordalen Mire... | reverse complement strand
ATTTTGCATACCACTGGACTAAATCTTTATTTCCCTTGCCCCATATCATTCCTCGTCGATTGTCAGGGTCATCTGCACCAGGCATTCCAGCTTCATCTCCATAGTAAATACAAGGAGCACCTGGATAAGTCATTTGAATAAGAGGTATCATGTACATTTTTGCAAGAGCTTGTGGTGTAGGATTATTTGCAATAGCATTTACACTCTTTTGGTATCCATCAAGAGCAGAAATCACTCTTTGGGTATCATGGGAATCAACAAGATTTAGCATAGCGTCAAAGGCCTCTTTAGGGTACTGTTCTCTCATAGTTTCAAGTGCATTCATAGCATCTACAGCACTGTATTTAGTTGTATTGTCATCAGCTGTGCCTTTAACAAAACTAAGCACTGGATCTCTAAATCTGTAATTCATTACTGAATCATCCATATTTCCGAGTAGATATTTTGATGCATCAGTCCAAATTTCACCTATTATTACATTGTCGCTACTTTCTCCTTTAACAGCTGTTCTAAAATGCTGCCAAGTTTCATCAGAAACTTCATTTTGAGCATCAAGCCTCCAGCCATCAGTACCTTGTTTGAGCCAATAGGTTGAGTCTGCATTTTGTCCATCTATAATATCATTGTCCCAAGTTGTAACATTGTATTCAGAACCATTTAAAGATTGAATAACCGGCAGTGAATCAAGACCATCCCATCCCTCATAAGAATAATGTTCAGCGTCTCCTGTAACTGCTGGAATTTTATTATTATCTATTTTAAACCAATCTTTATAGTGTAAATCTGTTATTCCCTCGGATGTTAAGGTTTGTGTAACTTGTTTTTCTGCATCGCATTGACTCATTCCATCTAAATTCATCAAATCGTAAACTCTAGACCAATATTGATATGCTCCTATAGGCTTTCCTTTAGCCATATATTTTCCGTATCTATCAAAATAAATAGAATCATCTGATACATGATTGAATACACCATCAAGTATTAAGTGCATTCCTCTTTTATGAGCTTCATTTGCAAGTGATACAAAATCATCCATTGAACCTAGAATGGGATCTACATTATGATAATTCGTAGTATCATATCTATGGCTTGATACAGATTGACTTATAGGATTCAAATATAATGTGTTTACTCCAAGAGCTTGAAGATAATTAAGTTTCTTTTGTATTCCAATTAAGTCGCCACCGTATATTTCATTACACCATATGCCATCCCCGATTGTACCTGTATAATTAGGATTACGCGTACCATCAGGATTAAATTCTAGTGTGGGATCTTCAGGTACAGAATACCAATTATTGTAAAATTCGTAATTGGTATTGCCTCTTGAGGTTTTTTGGGCAGTATCATTAGAAGTATTTCCATTGAAAAATCTATCAGGAAATATTTGATAAACTACTGCGTTTTTAAACCAATCAGGAGTTTTGAAATTTTTATCGTAAACATTCATATCATACAAGCCTACTTTTCCAAGATCATTAGGTGCACCAGCACCGAAATAACCGTCGTCGTCACCATAAGCTTTTACATCTGAGCCATTAGTTACAACAAAATAATATTTATCCATTTCTATGTTAGTGGGAGTATAGTTTACAGTCCATTTATCACTTCCATCTGAAAAACTACCATTTAATGACATTGGAAGTTTTTCAGTACCATTTGGAGTTTGAAGTATCAAATAGGCATTAGTTAAATCGCCTTTAGCTGCTTTTAAGTTAAAAACAACATTTGTTCCAGTAGGTACTGCGCCATAGGGAAGTTTGTAATCAGAAAGCTTTGAGTTAAAATATAGCGCTGAAGTATCTATTTTTTTGGCTGACAGGTCATTAAAAACTATATCTGTATTTGGGTCATAACTTATTGTAACTGTTCTGTCTGAAGTAACATTTAAATCACCTACTGATATTTCCGTGCCTTGAACCGTTAATTTGAAATCTTTATAATCTCCTTTCTTTAGAAAAACTTCTGCGGAATAAATACCAGTAAGATCTGTGTCTGTTAGAAAAGTATTATTCGGTATTCCAGTGCCCGTTAGTTTTACTATTACCCATTTATAAGTGGTAGAATCAACTATTAAATGGGTGTCATCACTATACCAGAAAGTAACATCTTCAGTAGTGGGTACAGCCATGTCTATATTGGCTCCACCTGGTGCGGCTCCTACACCATAATTTTCAGTCCAACTTCCGTTTGCTGCAACTTTATATTCATAACTTCCAGCAGGGATATTTTTAAGAGTTAAGGTGTAAATGCCATTTCCAATATAATTCATCCTAGTTTGGGTAGATGCGGGATCCCAATTTGAACCTCCAACATTTACCTGCATGGTTCCTGGAACTACAATTTCTCTACCGGAATATTTTGGAAAGTTAAAAACAGAATTTCCGTCTTTAGATGTATTTGAATTTGATGGGTCTAAAACATAGTTATTATCTACAATAAATTTGTATTCATAGGTATTAGCAGTATCTCCAAGTCTTAAGGTAACCGACCATAGTCCGTTTTGATCTTTTGTCATAGTTTTTTTGTCGTTTGCCCAGTTTGTGAAGCTTCCAGCAAGATACACTTCTTTCGCATTGTCATTTTTATATGAAAATGTAACGGTTCCATTATTATTTATAACAGGGCTTGCTATTCCTTGTGGGACGGATATAAGTCCTAATGCAGTTGATACTTTATCAGCATCATTTATTGAATCGTATAAGGTTTGTGCAGATACATCACAAATAAAAACAACATATTTGCCACCAGCTGGTACTGTAATTGATTTATTAGTAGTACCTCCAGGTATAGCATTATCCCATGTATAATTCAGAGAAGCTTTATATTGATAAGTTCCTTGTGGAATAAATGCACTATAAATATATGTTCCTGTATTATTTAATGGTTTGAATTCAAATCCCTGAAGCTTTTCATTCCAATTATCATTACCATCATTTCTTATTTCACCTATAATAGAAACGACAGGAGATGAAATGCTGTTAGTACATATACCTAAATCTGGATTGGAGATAAAAGTTACATTTTGATCTTGGGTTAAGGAAAATTTCATATTGTCCGAAACTTCCCCATTTGACCATTTATGGTCATAAGCAATTTTGTATCCATAATCTCCTTTTTTTAAAGCAAAGGTTTTTTCGCTAAACCCATTTCCAATATAATCTAAATCATAACTAGAATCAGCTGGATTCCAATCTTGTCCACCACATTGAGATAGTGTTCCCACTAATGTTGCACTGTTTTTAAATTTATCTGGATTGTTAATAGAATCATATAATGTTTTATTTTTGAAATCAACTTTAAAAGTGACTTTTTTAGCTTTTGTTATGTTTAATGCTATATTATTTCCTCCTTTTTGAAAATTAGCACCATAGTTTTCATCCCAGCCGCCATTTAGTGCAATTTTGTAACTAAAGTTACCAGGTGTTTTAAAATCAACAGTTAATTCATAAAGTCCATTTGAAAATTCATTCATAATGGAATTGTAATTTTTAGGGTCCCAATTATTCCCCATGTTCTGAGCAGTTAAAAAATTTCCAACAAGTACAACAATGGAATCAGCTGGTGGCAAATTTTGATTTTCGTCAGCTTTGGTGTTGATACCAAGATTAGGCATTAAGCTGAATAAAATGAAAAATATTATGAAAAAGCTTAAGAATTTAGTTTTTTTAGTTTTTTCCATTAATAAAATCCCTCCCTAAAATAGTGCAATCGGTTGCACAAAAAGTAATAAGCCTTTACAGATATATTACATTATTTAGGAATAAATTACAATATTTACATAATGAAAAAATATAGTACAAAAATATGTGGCAATTTTAAAAAAATGTATATGCACATATGTTATAATTAACTATAAACTGTTATATGATAATCATATATATGAGATAAACGAGACGAGGAGGGATTAAGTATGAATATTTATTTAGTATGTAATGTAGGAATGTCATCTTCTGTACTTGTAAAAAAGATGAAAGAGGCATCTAAAAATAAAGGATTAGAAGCTAAAATTGAAGCTTATTCAGTAGAGGTATTAGAAAAAGTAAAAGATGAGGCGGATGTTATATTAGTTGGACCACAAATAAGACATATGTCTAACGAAATTTCAAAGATTGTAGATGGTAGTTGTCCAGTTGATATAATTAGCATGAGAGATTATGGAATGATAAATGGAAAAAATGTATTAGAACAAGCATTATTACTTATAAATAAATAAAAAATTTGCATACAATGTAAAGGTTTTATTTATTTGCATAATAAACCTAGGAAATATTAAACTTAAGGTTAAGAGGTTGAATAAAATGGATGAACAATTGGTACAGGATTGTATGATGCTTATTTCGTGTAGTGGAGATGGGAAGGCTTTGGCAACTGAAGCGTTTAATCTTATTTTAAGCGGAGACAAGGATGGGGCAAAGAGCAAATTAAAAGAAGCTGGAGAAACTTTTGGAAAAGCGTATAATATACAAACAAAGTTAATGCAACAAGAACTAAATGGAAGAATAATAGAAAAAACAATTCTGCTAATTCATGCACAAGACCAATTTATGAATTCTGTAACTTATAGAGATATGGTAAAACTTATAATTGATTTATATGAGAAAATAATGCAGCTTGAAAAAAATAACTAGTCAATATGACTTAACTAGTTATTTTTTTTCATATGCCGAATTTTAAATCAGCAAGTAATTTGTAAATTACCTGCTGATTCTTTTTTACATATCTAAGACAGCTTCAAAAAAATAATAAGACCACTGCATAAGTGAACTTTCTGAAACTCCTTAATACATCATAAAGCTACAGATAAAAACAAAACGCAACAAATATTTAATATTTTTTAGAATTCATGTCGAATAGAGACAAAACATATTGACAAAATCAAACATAATTAGTATGATTGTATTATAAAATGAGTATATATTAACATAAATTGTAATAAGTTTCTAGATATAAATTAAAAAAATATATTTATAAATTAAATATTTGAATTGATGGAGGCGTAATTATTATGGCAAAAGTACTTATTATCGATGATGCATCATTTATAAGATGTACACTAAAGGCAATGCTTGAAAGGAATGGCTATGAAGTAGCTGGTGAAGCTGTAGATGGAATTGATGGAATATTAAAATATAAACAATGCAGTCCAGACATTGTAACAATGGATATTTCTATGCCAAAAATGAATGGATTGGATTCACTTAAAGAAATTATAAAATACGATCCAAATGCAAAAATTATTATGTTGTCCGCAATGGGACAAGAACTTATGGTTAAAAACGCAGTTATTAATGGAGCAAAAACTTTTATTGTTAAACCCTTTAAGGAAGAAATGCTAATGAAAACACTTACAAAAGTTCTATCGGTATAAGTCATATTCAAAAAATAAAAAGTCAAAATAGAGTAGCATACGGATAAGCTATTTCAGAATATGACCAAATATTAACTTAACAGGAGATGATTGGAATGTCTCAAAATGATCCAATGTTAGAATCCTATATTTTTGAAGAAACCCAGCTTACTGATCAACTTGAAAACCTTATATTGCAGAATGAAAATTCAAACAATTATTCAAGTGAAGTGATTAATGAAATTTTTAGAATTATGCATACAATAAAAGGTTCTTCAGCAATGATGCTTTTTAACAATATTTCTACACTAGCTCATTCTGTAGAGGATTTATTTTACTTTATAAGAGAGCAAAAACCAAAAGATGTGGATTTCTCAAGTTTATCTGATTTAATTTTAGAATCAGTAGATTTTATAAAGGTAGAATTACAAAAAATAAAAAGCGGTGATAATGCCGATGGAATTTGTGATGAAATTATAGAAGAAAATAAAAACTTCCTTTTGAAATTAAAAGGAGAAAATGCCTATAAAGCTGTTATTTTTTTTGAAGATGACTGTGAAATGGAAAACTTAAGAGCATACTCAGTAGTGAAAAACTTTGATGAATTAGCTAATGAAATATACTATATACCAGAGGATATTATTGAAGACGATGATACTGGCAAGATAATAAAAGAACACGGTTTTCAGTTATTTGTTAAAATAAACAAATCATATGAGGAAATTGAGAAAATTTTAAATCAAACTATATTACTCAAGGAATTTACACTTACTCACCTTGATAGTTATGAGGAGTTTGAACAAGCTAGAAAACAAAATAAGCCTACCCTTACTGAAAATCCTATTGAAAAATTTCAGATAGAGAAAAAAGAAAACGTAAGAATTGAAAATATACCAACAGCTCAGAATATCATAAGTGTTAATGTACATAAACTGGACCAACTAATGGATTTAGTTGGTGAGATGGTTATTGCAGAGGCAATGGTATTACAAAATCCAGATTTAAATGGATTAAAACTTGACAATTTCGAAAATTCTGCAAGTCAATTACATAAGGTTACTAGTGAATTGCAAGATCTTGTTATGTCCATAAGAATGGTTCCAATATCAAACACTTTTCAAAAAATGCATCGTATCGTAAGAGATATGAGTAAGCAACTTAATAAAGAAGTACAACTAAAATTGATTGGTGAAGATACAGAAGTAGATAAAAACGTTATTGAACATATATCAGATCCATTAATGCATTTAGTACGAAATTCCATTGATCATGGAATAGAGCTACCAGCGGAAAGAGAAAATAATGGTAAAAACAAAATTGGTGTGGTAACTATAGAGGCAAAAAACTCTGGTAATGATGTAACAGTAAGTGTAGAAGATGATGGGCAAGGATTGAATAAAGAGAAAATTTTAAAAAAGGCTAAAAAAAATGGAATACTTAAAAAGTCACCTGAGGAAATGACTGATAAGGAGATTTATAATTTAGTATTTATGCCGGGATTCTCCACTAATGAAAATGTAACAGAATTTAGTGGAAGGGGTGTTGGTATGGATGTAGTTGTTAAAAACATTGAAGCTATTGGTGGGTCGGTGTCCATTTCCAGTGTGGAAGGCAAAGGTTCTACAACAACAATAAAAATACCACTAACGCTTGCTATAATAGATGGAATGAACATAAAGGTGGGAGATACTTATTTTACAATACCATTAACAGTAATTAGAGAATCTTTTAGACTTATAGAAATGGATTCAATTATAAACATTAATGGAAATGAAATGGTTATGGTAAGGGGTGAATGTTATCCAATTATACGTATTCACGAATTTTATGGCTTAGACACTAAAATAACTGATTTTAAAGATGGCATATTCATAATGATAGAAAAGGATGAAAAGTACATATGTATATTTGTTGACGAATTGTTAGGACAGCAGGAAGTTGTTGTCAAGTCAATTCCAAATTATATTAAAAATATTGGAACAATACGAGCAATAACTGGGTGCACATTACTAGGTGATGGAAATATAAGTTTAATACTTGATGCGGGATGGCTAATAAGTACAGTTAATATATCTAATTAAGGCATATTTTCATATGCCTAAAGATTAAGCAGAAGGGGTGTTTTATATGGCTAATATTATTGCAAACGAAGTATTAGAGGAAGAGGATACTCAAAAGGATAATTTTCTTACATTCACATTAGATAGTGAAGTGTATGGGATAGAAATAAAGTATGTAATGGAAATAATAGGTATGCAATCCATAAGTAAAGTACCAGATTTGCCTGAATACGTTAAAGGGATTATTAACTTAAGGGGTAAGATAATACCAGTTATGGACGTAAGAATTAAATTCAACAAAGAACCTAAAGAATACAATGACAGAACCAGCACTATTATAGTTGAAATGAATGACATTTTTGTAGGCCTTATTATTGATAGCGTATCTGAAGTAATTATTATACCTGAAAGTGAAATAGTAGCACCACCAGAATTTAGTGTGAATAAAAATAAATACATTTGTGGCATTGGAAAAACAGGGGAGGGCGTAATTTTGTTAGTTAATTGTAATAAGCTACTAAATGAAGAGGAAACTAATGCTTTAGATAATGCGGGGGACAAGTTATTATGAAGTGGATTGGTAATTTAAAAATTGGAGTAAAAATTTTAACGGGTTTTGTTATTATGGCTATTATTTCAGCCTGTATTGGAGTATTTGGAATTTATAGTATAAATAAAATAAATGGGTTGAGTACAGAATTGTATGAAAATATAGCAAATCCTTTGGCACAGTTGGTTGTGGCTACACAAGATTATGGAACAATAAGAGCAAGAATTCGAGATATGGTTCTTACACATAATCCCAATGATGTAAATTCGTATATAGAACAGATGAATTCAGCAAGTGATGATTTTGATAAACAGCTAAATGAAATAACAAAAACACTTCTAAATGATCAAGGGAGAGAAGCTATTAGTAACCTTAAACAGAATAAGGAAAAATATATGGAAGTTGCAAACAAAATTGTTGAACTGTCAAAAGAAAATAGGAATGCGGAGGCTATAAATTTAATTAATAACGATCTTAAAACAGCTCAAAATAATTTGGAAGCTACATTTAACCAATTTATTAATTTAAAAACCAATAAGGCAAAGAGTTTTTCGGTTACAACGGATAGCACTTACAAATCTAGTGAACTAGCAACACTTATTGTTTTAATTATTGGAATTGTAGCAGCAATATTATTAGGCCTATTTGTTTCAAAATCAATAAGTAATCCAATAAAAAAAATAATGCAAGGTGCAGAAAAAATTGCTGATGGAGATTTAGATGTGTATTTTGATATTAGTACAAATGATGAAGTAGGAATATTGGCAAAAGCATTTGAAAAGATGTCAAATAATTTAAATGAAGTGATGACAAATATAAACGATGCGTCCAGTCAAGTGGCTACAGGGTCAAAACAGATAGCTGATTCTAGTAATGCACTTTCACAAGGCGCTACAGAGCAAGCTTCAACAGTAGAAGAGTTAACAGCTTCTGTTGAGGAAATTTCAGCACAAATAAGATTAAATGCAAATAATGGAAGTAAAGCTAATGAATTATCTGCAAAGGTAAAAGAAAATGCTGAAACTGGTAATGAACATATGATTGAAATGCTTAGAAGTATGGAAGAAATAAATGCTTCATCAAATAATATATCAAAAATAATAAAGGTCATAGATGATATAGCATTCCAAACAAATATATTGGCTCTGAATGCTGCAGTGGAGGCAGCAAGGGCAGGACAGCATGGTAAAGGCTTTGCAGTAGTTGCAGCGGAGGTTAGAAATTTAGCTGCGAAATCAAGTGGTGCTGCTAAAGAGACAACAGATATGATTGAAAGTTCTATCAAAAAGGTTGAATATGGAAGAAAGATTGCTGACGAAACAGCTTCAGCATTAAATAGCATTGTTACTGGAGTTACAGATGTGGCGTCACTAATAGATCAAATTGCTGTAGCATCTAATGAACAGGCAGTAGGCATTGAACAAATTAACCAAGGAATAATTCAGGTTTCTCAAGTGGTTCAGGATAATTCAGCTACGTCCGAAGAGGGTGCTGCTGCAAGTCAAGAACTTTCAAGCCAAGCTGAATTAATGCATCAGGAAGCTGCTAAGTTTAAATTGAAGAAAGTCACCAGCAATGGAGGATTTTATGGAAATAATGAAAATATAAATCCAGAAGTATTAAAAATGTTAGAACAAATGAATAAAAAAAATAAGTCAAAAAAGATTGATAATAGCTTTGAGAAAATATCTTCTAACACTATAAAATTAAGTGATGATGAATTCGGAAAATATGAAATTTAAGAATTAAAAATATAAGTCATGTTCTTACACAAGAACATGACTTATATTTTTTTATCAGATGCATTATAATGAAAATATATTTAGGCATATTCAAGAAAATAGCAAGTCTCAGTCTACAGTCTTATAAAATTTAAGGAGAATATAATGAAATTATTACATGAAACACTTAGTAAAATAAAACCTTCAAATAAAGAAGCAATAAAGAGAGCTTGGGGTGTTATAGATAATTTATCCAAGCCTATAGGAAGTCTAGGAATGCTAGAGGAAATATCGGCAAAAATGGCAGGAATTAGAGGCGAATTAAAATATGAAAAATATAAAAAGAATATAATTATCATGTGCAGCGATAATGGAGTTGTTGAAGAAGGAATTAGTACATGTCCACAAAACATTACTCAAATTGTTATGGAGAATTTTACAAAAGGAAGCACTGGCGTTTGTGCACTAGCAAAAAAAGAAGAAACAGAAATAACAATAGTTGATGTTGGGGTAAATGGGGATTTTAATAATAAAAAGATAATAAATAAAAAAATTGCATATGGTACTAACAACATAACAAAAGGACCAGCTATGACTCGTGATCATGCAATTAAAGCCATTGAAATTGGAATTGAAACAGTAAATAAGCTAACCAAAGATGGATATAATATGTTTGGTACTGGTGAAATGGGCGTTGGAAATACAACTACCTCTGCCGCAATATTAAGTGCTTTGCTAGAAATCGATGTGGAAAAGGCAGTTGGTAAGGGTTCAGGACTTACAGATGAGCAATTAGAAAACAAGAAATCAGTAGTAAAAAGAGCATTAGAAGTTAATTTACCCGAAAAAGACGATATAATTGATGTGATTTCAAAAGTTGGAGGCTTTGATATTGCAGCAATTTGTGGTTGTTTTTTAGGAGCAGCAGAAAATGGGCTACCAATTGTAATTGATGGATTAATTTCATCAGTGGCAGCATTATGTGCCTATGAATTAAACAGCAATGTGAAAGATTACATTTTTCCATCACATCTCTCTGCTGAACCTGGAATGACATTTGTAATGGAAAGAATGGGGATAGAGCCTATGCTCAATTTAAAAATGCGTTTAGGCGAAGGTTCGGGGTGTCCGATTGCTTTTAATATAATTGAAACTTCTCTATATACCATTAATAACATGGCTTCATTTAATGAAGCAGGTATAAATAAGGATTTCTATGTTGATATTCGGCATATTCAAAAAAATAAAATTTGAATATGCTTGAAGAAGGTGTCTCAAAAAGTTTAATTTTCGAGACACCTTCTTACTTCTTACTTCTTAACTCTTACTTATTACGTACTATTTACTTATTTTACTTTCATAATCTTGAACCATTTTCTTAACCATTTGCCCACCAACAGAACCATTTTGTCTTGAAGTAAGGTCTCCATTGTAACCTTCAGATAGAGGAGTACCTACCTCATGAGCAGCTTCCATTTTAAATTTGTTTAAACCTTCTCTAGCTTCTGGTACTAGTGCTCTATTTCTTCTACTTGACATGAGTAAACATCTCCTTCTAAATTAATTTTTATTTGTGTTACGTTAGTATGTTGTGCAAATTAAAGAATTAAATTCTATGTAATTTAAGAGTATTATAGAAGTAACTGAGGTATCTGAAAAAAAATAGCAAATGAGAAGAAAGTTTATTTAGTATAAAGTTTATATTGATAAAATGTAGTATAGATGGTACCTTATTTAATATGGACATTATAGTTTATATTATTTTTCAAGAAGAAGGTGCTATTTTTTATTATGAACAAATTTAAAAGATTTTTTGCATATTATAAACCCTACAAAAAATTATTTTTTGCAGATATGTTCTGTGCCCTAATACTATCTGCAGTAGATCTCGTTTTTCCAATAATTGTTCAATTTATGCTTAATAACGTATACGTATTGAAAGATAAAAATGTTATTTTAAGATATGTAATTATAATTGGGGCAGCATTGTTAGCTATGTATATAGTTCGGTATTTTTGCCAATATTTTATAACTTCTTGGGGACATATAATGGGAGCAAAAATGGAATCAAATATGAGAAGAGATTTGTTTGAACATTATCAAAAGCTTTCTTTTTCATATTATGACAATAATAATACGGGAACACTTATGTCAAGAATTGTAAATGATTTGTTTGATATATCTGAACTTGCTCACCACGGACCTGAAGACATATTTATTTCACTTTTAAAGATTATTGGATCTTTTATAATTTTGTTTAATATAAATATGTCAATAACCTTAGTTTTAATATTTATTACATTAATCATGCTCTATTTTTCACTATTCTATAATAAAAAAATGGAAAGTGTATTTATGAGCAATAGAGTAAAAATTGCAGATGTAAACGCAGTAGTTCAAGATACACTTTCTGGTATAAGAGTTGTTAAATCATTTGCAAATGAAAAAATTGAAGCAGCAAAGTTTGAAAAGGGAAATAACGAGTTTTTAAGAACCAAGGAAGAAAGTTATTTTACTATGGGAAAATACTATAGTGGAAATGGATTCTTTCAAGGGATGCTTTACCTTTCTGTAATATTACTTGGAGGTATATTTATAACTACAGGGAATTTTAATGTTTCAGAACTTGTAATTTATATATTATATATTAATATATTTTTAAACCCAATTGATAAATTAGTAAACTTTACAGAACAATTTCAAAGAGGACTTACTGGATTTACTAGACTATTGGAGGTGCTTGATACAAATCCAGATATAGTAGATAAAACTAATGCAGTAGAACTTAAAGAACCTAAAGGTAATATTGAATTTAAAAATGTTACTTTTGGATATGATAATGATGTAAATATACTTAATGATATTAACGTAAAAATACCAGCAGGAAAAAATGTAGCATTAGTTGGACCATCCGGTGGTGGTAAAACTACAATCTGTAGCCTTATACCAAGATTTTATGAGACATCACATGGGAGTATAACTATAGATGGAATTGATGTAAGAAATATAAAATTAAACTCACTTAGAAACTCTATAGGAATTGTGCAGCAAGAAGTATACTTATTTGGAGGTTCTATAAAAGAAAATATAGCTTACGGAAAACAAAATGCAACAGATCAGGAAATAATTGAAGCATCTAAAAGAGCTAACATACATGAATTTATTATGGAACTTGAGGATGGATATGATACCTTTGTAGGAGAAAGAGGAGTGAAACTTTCTGGTGGACAAAAACAGAGAATATCTATAGCAAGGGTTTTTCTTAAAAATCCTCCAATTTTGATTTTAGATGAAGCTACATCGGCATTAGATAATGAAAGTGAGAAATTTATCCAAAATTCACTTGAAGAACTTTCGAAAAATAGAACCACTATTGTCATTGCACATAGACTTAGTACAATTAGAAATGCAGATGAGATTATGGTTTTAACAGATGAAGGTATTAAAGAAAAAGGAAATCATTCTCAGTTAATAGAGAAAAACGGCGTATATGCGTCACTTTATAACATGCAGTTTGAAATGGTAAATTAGGCATCTAAAAAAAATCTGATTAAAAATGAATTTATTTTTAATCAGATTTTTTTTATTTATTCTTTTTATTTTTTGTAACAATTTTATAAATTATAAAACCAACTATAGCAACTGCGACAGCAACATCTAAATAATGATAATACGAACGAATCTTTTGCCAATTTTCACCCATAACGTATCCAAGGTATACTAATATAGTGCTCCAAATTGCAGAACCAATAAATGTATAGGTTATAAATTTAGTAAAATTCATCTTAGCTATACCAGCAGGCAACGAAATAAAGGTTCTTATAATTGGTAGCAATCTTGAAATAAATATTATTTTATCACCATATTTATTAAACATAGCGTCACTACTATCAATGTTTTCCTTTGATAGATGAAGCTTGTCAGCGTATTTTTCAACAAGAGGTCTTCCACCCTTTGCACCAATTAAATATGCAATTATAGAACCACAAGTTCCACCACAAGTTCCAACGATAATAGTGATTATTAAATTTAAATCTCCTCTAAAACATAGGCATCCGGCAAGAGGTAAAACTATTTCACTTGGTATTGGAATGCAGGCACTTTCAAA
>Ga0255360_1000261_pt1 | contig 13796 bp, 15 predicted proteins | sample GFST50metaG_FD_186004 | JGI IMG/M metagenome (GOLD analysis project Ga0255360, IMG submission 186004) | Peat soil microbial communities from Stordalen Mire, Sweden - G.F.S.T50 | ecosystem: Environmental > Terrestrial > Soil > Wetlands > Peat | place: Sweden: Norrbotten County, Stordalen Mire... | reverse complement strand
GATTTTAATGAAGTAGGAGTAGAACTAAAAGTGTGTCCTCTTAGAAATATAAGTAAAAAAACTAATTCTGACAGTATGAGAGAGACAATGGGGTATTCAGCAAAAGAGTAAATTTAACAATTATGATTGTGTAATGAAAAATAAATATTAATTATAGGTACCTCTTAGAGAAATCTAAGGGTTTTTTCGTACTTGTTAAATATTTTTTAAGCCAATAGGGGGGGCGGGGTGTAAGCTGTGGAAAGAACTGAAAAGTTAAAGATCATAGACATTGATAAGGATTTTAATATACTTGCAGGACATGGCAGATGGAGCTGCTATTTATGTTTTTCATGCAGATAGAGAAACAGTATATAAATTTTATTTTGACAGGTTCAAGTTAGAAAAATATTTTTTAGAGCTTACAATGTAGGCTCTTTTCTTATGTAAAATATGTTATAATTATCCTTAGATTAAATCGTAAGAGTAAAATATTCCGTAGTAATCCTAGATAAGAGAGGTTTTGAAAATGAAATGCAATAATTGGAATGTATCGACATTGATAAAAGAGGGCATGAGTGAAAGTAGAGTTAATGAGCTCATAAACTTTATTAAAAAAGAAAATAAGCCTATACATAGCTTAATTATTATAAAAAATGGATATGTCGTTAAAGATATAAGTTTTAATGGATATATAAGTAAAGAGAAACATGCTATTTACTCATGTTCTAAAAGCATAACTTCTGCTCTAATTGGAAAATCAATTCAACAAGGTTTTATTAAAAATGTTAGTCAAAAGGTATTGGACTTTTTCCCTGAGATAACACTTAGTGAAGAAAATAGAGAATTAGAAAATATGTCTATAGAAAACTTATTAACTATGGCCACTGGCTTAGAATGGGATGATGCCAACAATTATGATGAGATGTGGGATTGTAATAATGCGGTGGAGTACTTCTTAAGTAGACCTGTGCAGTGTCCTCCAGGAACTAAATTTACTTATTGCAGTGGTGTACCACATATACTTCAATTTATATTAGAGAAAGTTACAGGTGAAGAAGTGTTTTCCTATGCCAAGAAAGTTTTGTTTGAACCATTAGGTATATCAAATGTTTCGTGGGATAAGCAAGATAATGGACTGTTAGGGAGTATAGAAATGGCTCCATTGGATATGGCTAAGATTGGTTATATGTACTTAAATAAAGGTATATGGGAAGGTGAAAAAATTATTCCTGAACATTGGGTTGCAGTTTCGACAACTAAGCATATAGATACCCCAAACAACTTAAACGAAGTAACAAACTTTGGAGCAGGATATGGATATTTGTGGTGGAATAACTACTTTGGAGGATATCATGCAAATGGATTTGGAGGGCAATATATGTTTGTAGTACCCGAATCAGATTTAGTAGTTGTCTTTACAGGAGAATCTTTTGGACAAGACTTTTTTATGCCGCAATTAGTAATGGAGAAGTATATTATTTAACTTACTTACGATACAATTTGTGCGCAGTTTTCTTATAAAACGAACTAAAGAAGTCCAGTTAGGGCTTCTTTTTATATGGTTATAATACCAACACCATTCTTTAACAGAACCAAAAACTATATTAATGGAACCTGCTTCTTTGTAGTACGCAAAATCAGGAGCGATGTAATTTGAACCTGATAATTTGATGGCCTCTAATTGCAGTTCACTTAATTTAAAAAGACTTACTTAAAGATGATATCCAAGATTTAAGGTCTTCCATCAAAATTAAAAGGAGAATTTCTTCTTTTGTATTAAAATATTTATAAATATTTGGTCGTGTAAATTTAGTATATTCTGAAATAGTACTAAAATTTAATCCTTCATAACCCACTGAATTATATATAGAGGAGGTTGCTATTCTATAAATAAATTACACGGTGATTGTTATTATGATTGTATATTACATGGTGTAAATTAAAATAAAATAAAAAATATGAATGATAAAGAGACAAGAAATCATTTTGTAGAGGAGCTGTGTGATGTGTTAATGTACTTTAATGATGTACTACTTTGCTATTCCATTTCACCTGAAGAATTAAAAAAAGTATATTTACAAAAGCATCATAAAAATATGGAACGTTGGCAAATTCCAATTTGTCGCTGAGTTAATTCATAAATTTCTTGTCTTGTGATGGAAGAGTAAAAATATACGATGAAAGGAGTGTTCGCACTTGACACAGTTTTATTTTATTAGGCATGGAGAACAAGATTGGGATATTGTAGAGAAATATAATTTAAAAGGACAAGCAATTGATTTGATACCATTGACTGAGAATGGGATTAGACAAGCCAAGAGTGTGGCTAAGGATACTCGAATTTGTAAGTCAGATATTATAATTTGTTCCCCTTATACTCGAGCACTACAAACTGCTTCCATTATATCAAAGGATACAGGAATTGACCTACATGTGGAATTTGACTTGCGAGAATGGCAGTCCGATTTGACATTTAATTATGATTCAAAAGGACAATTAATGGAACTCTGGCATGATTACATGCTACATAATGGCATATACCCACAAGATAAGGCAAAACCTTGGGAAACAAAAGAAAATCTAAAAAAAAAGGATTGATTCAGTCTTGATAAGATATTTAAATTATTCAAGTGTTATTGTTGTCGCTCATGCTGAAATATTTGCGTCAATAGTTCCAATAGATGAAATTTCACACTGCTCAATATTAGAGTATACCCAAATTTAGAATATGATACTTTGAAATTTAAACAGAGTTGTTGCACAACTTTCATATTTAACGACATAACTATAAAACACAAATAATATTTTAAGAGTCTGCTAAGTAGTAGGCTCTTTTCTTATGCCAAATTTTAAAGATTGGAGGTGAAACCTATGGCACAAAGAGGGAGAAAGCCAAAGCCAACAGCAATAAAAGTACTTGAAGGTAATCCAGGAAAAAGACCAATTAATAAATGTGAGCCAAGGCCTCAAAAGACTGTACCTAAATGTCCTAGCTGGCTTGAACCTGAAGCTAAAAAAGAGTGGAGGAGAATGAGTAAATCTCTTGAGGCATTAGGAATTTTAACTAAAGTTGATGCGGCATCTTTTGCTGGTTATTGTGAGGCTTATGCAAGTTGGAAAGAAGCAGAAGAATTTCTATCAAAGCATGGAACCATTTTTAAAACTCCATCTGGTTATATTCAGCAAGTGCCACAGGTTTCAGTAAAGGCAATTACTAGTTTTTTAAGAGAACAGAAAGTTCTTAAAAGGTCTGGAGTGTTCTCTATAGATTTGGCAAAGTATAAGCTTGAAAAAGATGCAGAAAACTTATTTTTATCTGATCTTTATAGTGCACTTTATGGACAAGAGCCAGTAATTGTTTTTGATAATTTTGACAAGTGTCATTCAAGTATTTTAGATACAATAACAAATCTAGGCATACATGAAAAACTTAAGTTAAACAGAAGATATATCGATGATGTAGATCAAATGGTAGATGTAACAGGTAAGGGTACGCTTATTCTTAATACTACAGATGAAATTTTGGCAAATGGTAAATATCTTATCTTTATAACAGAGAAAAGTGAAAATGATATTAAAACTATGTTTCCAAGCAAATTTATGCAGAAAGTTTATGACATAATTAAAACTGAACCTCTTTCTGAAGAAAGTCTTTCAATTGTCTGCAGCTCCATATTAGAGGATTATAAGGATAAGATAAAAGAAAATTTGGGAGTTATGGTAAGCTTTGATGAAAGTGTATTAAAGCATGTAGTGAAAAATTCTGATAGGCTCTATGGAGTTTATTCGCTAAAAACTTATATAGAAGAAAAAATATATAAGCCATTTGTTGAGTTAGAGTTAAATGGAAAGATATTTAAAAATAAAATTTATACTTTAAGTGATAATGAAAGTGAATTAGTTTTAGCAGATGATATAAGTATAATTAAATTATTTGATGTAATAAAAAGAGCAGATTCACAAGAATTGGAGCAGTTAAATAAAGAACTTGACAATATTATTGGGTTAGATAGTGTTAAGTCTTTTATTAGAGGGCTTCAGGACAATATAAAAGTTCAAAATATAAGAAAAACTCAAGGTTTAAAGCAAGCAAAGCTTTCTTTTCATATGATTTTTACAGGTAACCCTGGTACAGGAAAGACAACTATGGCAAGGCTTATGGCAAAATATTTAAAGGCACTTGTATACTTGTCTAGTGGTCACCTAGTTGAGGTTTCAAGAAATGATTTAGTAGGTCAGTATGTAGGTGAAACTGCTCAGAAGACCATGGCAAAAGTTAATTCTGCTAAAGGTGGAATACTATTTATTGATGAAGCATACTCCTTAGCTAGGGATAACAACGATATTTTTGGAATAGAAGCCGTAGACACTCTTGTGAAAGCTGTAGAGGATAATAGAGATGATTTAGTTGTTATCCTTGCAGGCTATTCAAAGGAAATGGAGGAGTTTTTAAAGACAAATAGCGGGTTAAAGTCCAGATTTAATTATAATGTTGAATTTCCTGACTACACTCCAAAGGAGCTTTTAAAAATTTCAAAGGTTATTGCAAAATCAAATGGTTATTATATAGATAAGGATTTAGATGAAAAGCTAGTAGAGTTATTTGAGAACAAACAAATTAAAGGAAAAAATGAAAGTGGAAATGGAAGACTTGCTAGAAATATAGTTGAACATGCAATTGCTAATCAATCTAAGAGACTAGCATCCATGGATAAAGATAAAATAGATAAAAATGAGTTAAATAAGATTACATCAAGTGATTTTAGTATAGACAAAAAAGAAGATTTTGACCTAGAAGAGGAGTTTTCAAAAATAATAGGTTTAGAGCAAGTGAAAAACTTCCTAAGGGATTTAGAAAAACAACTTATTGCAAATGAAAAGAGAAAGAAACTTGGTATTAAAATAGAATCTTCACAGTCATTAAATATGATCTTTAGTGGAAATCCTGGGACTGGAAAGACTACAGTTGCAAGACTTGTTGCTAATTTAATGAAAAAGATGGGCATTTTAAAGTCAGGCCAGGTAATTGAGACAGACAGAAGTGGTCTTGTAGGTCAGTATTTAGGAGAATCAACCAAGAAAACTGCAGAAATGTTTAAATCAGCTTTAGGAGGAGTGCTATTTATTGATGAAGCTTATGCATTAATGTCTTCAGAAAATGATCCATTAGGAAAGGAAGCTGTTGATGCTCTTGTAAAGTTAGTGGAAGACTACAGACAAGATATTATAGTAATTCTTGCAGGTTATGATAAGGAAATGAATGAGTTTTTAAAGACAAATTCAGGCTTAAAATCCAGATTTCCTCTTAATATTAACTTCCCTGACTATAATTTAGATGAACTTTTGGAAATAGGGAAATCTATGATAAAAAATAAAGGATTTGTACTTTCAGTAAATGCTGAAGGTGACCTAAAATCTGATATTGATCAGGAAAGAAAAAAAGGCGGCTCAGAAGGTGGAAACGGAAGGTTAGTTAGAAATATAATTGAAAAAGTTATAAGAAAACAGTCTTCAAGAATAGCAGACATGGAACAAATAGATAAAGAAGCCGTGGTGCTATTAACTGAAGAAGATTTTGAAAATTACTTGGAACAAAGTGAAGTTTTTAACCTGGAAGCAAAATTAAATGAAGTAATAGGATTAAATGAAGTTAAAAACTTTATTTTAAGCTTACAGGCTCAGCTTAAAATAAAAAAACAGAGAAAGGCTCTAGGACTTCCTGTAGATGATTCTCAAACACTTCATATGATATTTAAAGGAAACCCTGGCACAGGAAAAACAACCATGGCTAGAATTGTTGGAGAAGTGTTTTATAACATTGGAGTTCTAAAGGATAGAAAGTTTGTTGAAACGGACAGAAGCGGTTTAGTTGCAGGATATGTTGGTCAAACTGCTATAAAAACTAGAGCAAAGATTGAAGCTGCTCTTGGTGGAATATTGTTTATTGATGAAGCGTATGCATTGGCTGAAGATGCAGGCAGCTCCCAAGGGTTTGGAAAAGAAGCCATAGACACACTTGTTAAGGCTATGGATGACAATAGAGAAAACCTTGTGGTTATACTAGCAGGTTATAGTGAAGATATGGATAAATTCTTAGAGGTGAATCTTGGTCTAAAATCAAGGTTTGCAAATATTATAGAATTTAAGGATTACTCTGTAGATGAGCTTTTAAAGATTTTAGACAAGATGTTTAAAAATAATGGCTATGTAATTACTAAAGGAGCAATAGAAAAGATAAATGGTATATTTGAAGAGGCATTAACAACAAGGGACTTTGGTAATGGAAGATATGTAAGAAATTTATTTGAAAAGACTGTAAGAAATCAGGCAGTCAGACTTGAAAAAATAGAAAATTTATCAAAGGATCAACTTATTAGAATTGAACCCGAAGATGTTTCAAAAGTTAGTTTGTAAGGGTGGTGATACTGTGAAAACTATTTTTAATTCAATAGGTAATTTAATAGCAATAGTTTATGGAATAATTTATATACCTGCTATATTAATATTATTGATTTTAATGCCTATTATGACCATAGCTGATGGGCTTAAAATAATTGAAACGGGATATACAGTGACAGGTGAGTATATTTCTGTTATGTTTGCAGTCTTAATGTTAATTTATTTTTCCCTTAGATTCAGATATTTAAGAAAGATATACAATGTATTCCCATCTTTATTTGAAACTATTAAATTTTTAGCTATAACAAATTTATTTATTGCTGTTGGAACAGAAGTATTAAATTGGAGTTACATTACTTTAAGCCAAGGTAGACACATATTTGGAATAGGGGTATTCATAATTTGTTTAGTGCTGTGGAGAATATTTGTGTCTGTTTATTATTATAGAAAGCCTCTTGTAAATTTCATGCCAAAGGCTCAAGAAATAATGCAAAATTACAGCGAAAAAGTTTAATTTTAAGGAGGTGCTGTATGAAAAGATTTAAAGATGAAGATTATGAAGAGAATAAAATTGAAAATGTAAACAATCATGAGACAACTTTTTCTGAAAACATACCATATAAGAGATTTCAAGATGAAAAAAAGAAGGATGATTTTATAACTCCTTCTATGAAGAATTTTAGAAAAATAATAGGTGGGTTGCTTATAGTTTTCATAGCATATTCTGCATTTTTCCAAAATAACTCAGATGTTACAAACTATAAATCAAATCTTGTATCTGGAAAGCTTGAAGGGGTGAAAGCTGGAGATATACTAAGCAAGGATACAGTTAAGTTGCAAGCAAAGGATTTTTCAATTGATACAGCTAATAGCTATGGTAAGATTCAACTCTCCATATGGAACTTTGCTGACAAAGAGGATGGAGATTACGTTCAGGTGTTTGTAAATGGTGCTCCTCAAACTGAACCTTTTGTAATTAGACATAAGCCTACAAATGTAGACGTACCTGACAAGGGTATAATTCAAGTAAGAGGTATAAGAGATGGAAGCAATAATGGAATAACTTATGGACTTTTCTTTAACAAAACAGGCGAAACTTATTTAAATACAGTTCCATTAAATGCTGACAATACATATACTTTAAAAAACACAAAATAAAAACTTATGACGAGGGGAAAAGTAAATATTCTGCCACAGGAGGTTCAAGAAACCATTTAATTTAGGCATTGTGGCTGATGAGGATAGCGGCTTTACTGGAAGTAGTAATTGGTTTACTAAAGTATATTCTTTTTCAGAGGCTTCAATTGCCCAAACCTACTTGAAAGAGATGGAAAGTACATTATGTTTGATGTGTATAATGTTCAGAAAGAAGCATATAAAAAAGGCTTTTACAGTCATCAATCGATTATGAGCTAAAATCAGAGGATTTCTTCAATTAACTGTTGAACTATGAAGATTGTCAAAAATTAATTCGGAATCTTCCTATTTAACCAAACAACTATAAAAATAGATGAAAAGTAAATTCTATTACTTGTAGTTATGGGTTATAATAATATATATATAGTGAAAAATATATAATATTGAGGTGAAAAAGTATGTATAAAGAAATAGATGAAATAAACATTCAGTATAATGGAGAATGGGTATTTTTGATTAATTGCAAGAAAGATGGAAATGGGACTGTAATTGGTGGCGAAGTTGCTATTCATAGTGAAAGTAGAGATAATGTAATAAGAGAAATGCAAAAATTTATGATGGAGGAGAGCGATACTTATTTTAGGTATGCAGGAGAAATTCCAGAAGGTGTAAGAGTGATATTATGAAAAAATCCGAAATGAAAATGGAACTTTTAAGTAATATTCTTATGATAGATTTAGAACTATGGAGTAGAAAAGTAAATAAATTTAGGAATATGATGGTAGTATTTGACACTGGAGCTAGTGTAACTACTATATCAAAAGATATACTATATCAATTAGGATATGATGTGACAAATTGTGAAAAATCAAGGATAACCACGGCTAGTGGTGTGGCATATGTGGATGTAGTTAGAATAGATAAGCTTAAAATTGGAAAGTTTATAGTAGAAAATGTTGAAGTATATGCTCACACTTTTCCTACAGAGAGTTTTTCCATTGGGGTATTAGGATTGAATGTAATATCTAATTATAGAATATGTATGGATTTTCAGAAGAAAGAACTTGTTTTTGAAGAGTATGATCAAATGTTATAAAGAAAAATAGAATGAACGAATCTTATTATAACCATGCATATTTGTACATAAAATGCAGGGTTTTCTAACGTTGTCTTTCTGGAGGAGCTTCAAAGTTGTAAATACTGGGATCAACAATAAAAAACGCTGTGAAAAGTATAATTATAATACATGAAATTTACAATAGATTCAAATATAGAAAATATATATGATTTGCCTTCGGAATTATCTTATAGGATACATGACGTTGAGAAAAAAATTGCCATAGCATTAAAAGAAACATATGAATGCGATGGGGTATCCACAAGACAGCATAATGAGCCTTGTGGAGGTCAAGATGTATGGCATTACCATATTCATGTGATTCCAAGATATAAAGAAGATGAGTTGTATAAAACGGATAGGGAAAATTCAAAACCAGTTGAACCACTGACATTAGCAGAATTATTAAAGTAAATATGAGGGAAGAAAATTAAATGGATAGAAACTATATAATTTCTTACGTTTTATATTTAGCAATTACGGGTGTTTTAAGTTATGGAGTAGTGTTAATGTGGTCTTCTCAAAAACGGTCAGTGGATTTATAATAAAATTAACTGAAATTATGATGGAATTGACTAATGTGTCTAATTCATATTCCAGTAAATATAAAAACGTAACGAGATTAAATGTAAAATATGATATGATTATACTTATATTAAGTTTTGATGGTGAAATAGAATTGGAGGAGTATAAAGCAATGAAAATTTTAACAGTTATCGGGTTAACAGGATTTATTATCTCTATTATTTTAATATCGCAAAAAATAATAAAAAAGGATAAGTCTAAAATAAGTTTAAAGATAGCAATACCAATATGTACAGTGTTTTTTGTCTTATTTGTTATTGGTATTTGTAATCTTCCAATAATAGTACAACCCACACAAGCTAATAGAGTAGATACAGAAGAATATAGTAAATTAGAGAAGTTAGTAGCAAGTGCTTTCCCAAATGGCCGAATTTCTATTTCTGGAGATGTTTTAACTATTACGTATACTGATGATATTTTGGGTGAAGGTCGTTGTATAGTAAGTGTAGATATGCATGTGCGAAGTGGACTTCAAAAGATTTATAAGCATATTGAATTTGAAAAATATGATACCGTTATTATAAAGGCCATGACAAAAATGCCACCAAGAAGTGCTACTTATGTTAGAGAATTAGGAATGTCTCTTACATTTGACCAAAGTGCACTAGAAGAAGTAGATAACTTTTATAATGTGAAAAATGATCAGCTTATACTTCTTCAAGGCAAACATAAGACATATATTAATCCAGATATAATGAAACGATTAGATTCAGGTGATATTAAGGAATTATTTCCAAACAACTGAAATTCCCACGCCTAAAGGCTTGGGGTTCTTAGGTACTAATTAACTTCCAATATATCACGAATGATATAAAGACTGATTACATTTACTTCCCTAAGATTTTTACTATCAAAAGTAGCAACCTACTCATTAACGATAGCATAATGCCCGTTTCAAGACATTGTTATATTTATTTCGTTTTATACTCCCATCTTTGACTTAATTTTTTTTTATTATATTCCCTATTTAAATGATTATATTGTGATGCTTTTACTTTGCTTTGAAGTCATAGGAATAGGTAAGACCTTGATATTATCTCCACCTTTTCCTAACTAAAAAATTAATTTCTCTAAAATCAATATTCTCCATTGTAGCCATACTATAATAGTTGTGGTTTGATGTGTATAATGCTCAGAAAGAAGCATATAACAAAGGCTTTTACAGATTGGTACTATTTCTAGAAGCCAGTAGAGAACAGTATATAAATTTTATTTTCACAGGCTCAAGATAAAAATAGATTTTTAAGAGCTTACAATGTAGGTTCTTTTTTTTGTATAATATGTTATAATTATCCTTAAGTAAGGTGGAATGGTAAAAAAATATGAATAAGAGGGTGATTAGCAAAATGGATTGGCAAAGTTTTGCTCTTGGGGTGATTACAGTATCTGTATTTAGCATTAATATGTATGTTATCAAGATTTATAATTTACTTAAAAAGAAATAGTTATTCCGGTAATTATGATTATTATAAAAGTGTAAAAGATGAGGTGAGTGAGCAGGGTACTAGTTTTAATAATTAATACTGGCGTGCAGGGAGTAACAAGAATAAATTTCATATTCACAAATTTATGATGAAGTGAATATGCTATTAATATAGCTATTTATTTGGAGGTTATAAGTGGGGTACTATATTAAGGTAGAGTCAAATGTAAAAATCTATGTAGAGGATCTTAACCCAGAGGGAAAGAAGACAATCTTGTTTTTACATGGTTGGCCTGGTAGCCATAATTTATTTGAATATCAGTTTGATAAGCTTCCCAAGATGGGATATAGGTGCATCGGAATAGATACCAGAGGATTTGGAAACTCGGATAAGCCTTATGGGGGTTACGACTACAATCGATTATCAGACGATGTTAGATGTGTGGTTAATGCGTTAAAATTATATGATTTCACACTGGCAGGACATTCAACTGGAGGGGCTATAGCTATTCGATATATGGCTCGGCATAAAGGATACGGAGTATCTAAACTTGCCCTTTTTGCAGCAGCAGCACCTAGTGTTATCAAGCGTCCAAATTTTCCATATGGTTTAGAAAAAGAAGACGTAATCAAAATTATTCAAGGAACATACAATGATCGGCCTAAAATGCTGAGGGATTTCGGAAACACATTTTTCTTTCAATATATAACTGAACCATTCTCTGATTGGTTATTCCAATTGGGATTACAGGCGGCGGCATGGGCAACAGCGGCCATTGCAAATACTTGGTTAGAAGAAGTACTGTTTTCTGATCTAGAAACAATAGATGTTCCAACCATAATTCTTCACGGTATTCATGACAAGGTTGTTCCATTCCCACTAGCTGAAGTACAAAAACAAAGTATTAAGAATTCAAAGCTTGTACCATTTAAATTTAGCGGTCATGGATTGTTTTATGACCAGCGAGACAAATTTAACGAAGAATTGATGAAATTTATTGAGGAATAACAAAAATTGTATATAAAAAAGGAAAATAGGTTTAAGCTACTGCTCTTATAATGGGTGGTAGCTTTTTGTATAAAGAATGATATAGAAATGATTATTTATACTTTGTTTGAAAAATTGTCGTGACAACTGATATTATCATTATTTTACCATTTATTTGGGTGCCTCATGTTTGTTGGGACTCTGGCTAATCATGCTCCATTTATCTAAAAAATCAATGGTTTGATCCCAACTGTCTTTGCAAGCCATTTCCCACTCTTCAAGATTGCCATCACACTTAGCTAGAGTAGAAATTGACTGATAAGGCAGAGTAATCATATGACCTGATTTTTCAAAAGTAAAATGGTTGACTTCAAAATGTAGGCTGTTCTCTTATGTAAAATATGTTATAATTATCCTTAGATTAAGTCGGGATAGAAAAACATATCGAATAAGGGAGTTGTGATATCATGAATTATCCAGTACATATTGTCTCTGTTGGTGGATTGATAGAAAATGATGAAGGGAAAATATTAATGATAAAGAGTCCAGATAGGGGTTGGGAGATTCCAGGAGGACAAGTTGAGGCAAGAGAAACTCTTACTGATGCGTTAAAGAGGGAGGTAAAAGAAGAAACTGGAATAGATATTGAGGTCGGCAAATTGAGGGCAGTTTTTTCAAATATAGGAAATCTAGTGCAACCTGATGGAGTTAGTCCTATCGGTTCAATTGTAAATTTTGGGTTTACTGGTAAGGCAGTTTCAGGTGAATTAACAACAAGTGATGAAAGTCTGGAAGTAAATTGGTTTGATATGGAGCAAATATTAGACGTAATTGGTGAAGATTTCATGAGAGATAGGGTAAAGTGTATCCTAAACAACGATGGAAGAATTACTTATGGTGCATTTTCACGTAATCCTTATATTCTTCATGAAGTACATTATGTTTAATTAAATTAGAACTTATAGAAAAATATAAACATGACAGAGATGGATATACAGATGCCAAATTTGATTTTATTTTAAAATATACAGAAAAGGCAAAAAAAGAATATACCGACAAATATGACCCAACAAAATAAGCATAATCTATAGTAAATTTAATACGCATCTTTCGTAAAAAGTAAATAAAACTTAAATTAAGAAGATAACACGGAATAAAGATTAGTATTCTAGGATGATAATACGTAAATTTCTTATCATGCGTCACAAGGGTAAGATATGACGAAATAAATTAGAGGAGGATTATAATGAAAATTTCTATAAACGAACTATTAAACATTGAAGAATTAGATGCAAGAGCCATATTTGAAGGGGTTAAGTACCCTTGGGAAGCTCTTAAAAAAATTAAAAATTTCATTTTTGAATACGCAAAAAATCTGCCAAGCGATTTTGAAAGAATAGAGGAATTTGTATGGGTTGGCAAAGGCACTACTATAGAAAAAAGTGTTCTTATAAACGGTCCAGCGATTATCGGTTACAATTGCGAAATCAGGCATTCTGCTTACATTAGAGACAATGTTATCATTGGTAATGATGTTGTAATTGGGAACTCAACTGAAATTAAAAATTCAATCCTCTTTAATAAAGTGCAGGTTCCCCATTACAACTATGTTGGTGATTCAATATTAGGGTATAAAGCTCATTTGGGGGCAGGTGCAATAACCTCTAATTTAAAGTCCGATGGAACATTAGTAAAAGTAAAATATGGTACAGATATTATTGAAACTGATTTAAGGAAATATGGTGCAATTGTAGGCGATTTATCGGAAGTAGGATGTAATTCAGTTTTAAACCCAGGGACAATAATAGGAAAAGATAGTATTGTTTATCCATTAAGTTCTGTAAGAGGTTATATTCCAGAGAATAGTATTTTGAAAAATAATGGTGAAATTGTAGAGAGAAAATAAAGTCAAGGAAACAGAATATTGTATTATTTCAGAAGTGAATTTTACTGTGTTTTAATTCGTATTTTTCTTATAAGACGCCAGTAAGAAAATGTGTAGTATGGATTATTTATACAAACAACAGGCAAATTAGTAATTTATGAAGGAGGAGTCATTACATGGAAAATAAAGATATTATACAAAATAATAAAATATATTGGAATACAAATGCGGATTTGTGGTTTGGAACTACTGCACTTCCTACATATGGGGTAAAATTTGT
>Ga0255360_1000260_pt1 | contig 13921 bp, 18 predicted proteins | sample GFST50metaG_FD_186004 | JGI IMG/M metagenome (GOLD analysis project Ga0255360, IMG submission 186004) | Peat soil microbial communities from Stordalen Mire, Sweden - G.F.S.T50 | ecosystem: Environmental > Terrestrial > Soil > Wetlands > Peat | place: Sweden: Norrbotten County, Stordalen Mire... | reverse complement strand
CTACTAAATCTCCTAACGTACCTGCTTTGATTAAACCTTTCTTAACTGCTACTACTAAAGCTATGAATATTAGTACGATTGCTGCAATTGGAACTGCAAATACTACAGGGCTTAGAGCTGACGCTGTCTTGTCTTCGTCTGTGTTTGATACTGTATTTGTTGCTGTATTGCTTGCTGTTGCATTTGAACCGTTAGGAGCTTCAGCAGTTACTAAACCGTTAGTAGTGCTTGTTGTCCCATTATTGTATTTTGTAGTATCTGTATTGCTAGCTGATGTTGAAGGAGATACTACGTTAGTTGCTGGTGAAGCCGGCTGTGTAGATGGTGCTGGTTTAGCTAATGTAGCCGTTGTTGTCTGCACAGGTGCTTGTTTAACTGGTGCCGGTGTACTTTGTGCAGGACTGCTAGCTTGTGCTGCTGGTCTGCTAACTGGAGCAGGCTGTGGTGCTGGTTGTGGCTGAGGTTGCGGTGTAGGAGCAGGTGGTGCTGGCTGTGGCTTTGGAGCAACTGTCATTGTGTCTTTTGTTATTACTCCTGCTGTTGCTAAGTTGTTGCCATAGTCGTATAATATTTCTCCACCATTAGCATACCCTTGTGTGTTCGGCATAAGCTCAGTGTCTCCTGAGCCATCAGCACCCCAACTTCCATTTGGAAGTTTGTAGATATACCCATACTCATACTCTATATACTGCCCATATGCTAGCTCCTCTATCAGATTGTTATATCTAGTTACTTGTTGCCCCCCAAAAGTAACAGGTGTTGGGTTAGATAACACCCCTGCATGTGCGATTGTAGCTGGTGCGAGGCTTCCTAATAAACCACCTGCGATTACAAAACTAGTGACTAATGCTCGTTTCATTTTAATCTTCCTCCTTGCCGTTAGAGTTATATATTAAATATTACACTAATTATTTTGTGTATAACAATAACTTTCCATTTTATATTTTTATAAATTATCAATAATATGAAACCTATAGTAATTTAAATATATTTTAACAGTTACGGCAGTTGTGTGCAACTTTAAGGTGACACAATCTGTTATTTTTAATTATTTTTAGACAAAAATTTATTTATCATGTTTACAATAATTTTTAATTACTTTTTTTAATAATCAAAGGGCATGCAACCAAATTTTGCACACCCTTTTATTCATGACCCCAGGGGGGTCTCTGTGTTCCCAAAAATCTAGCAATATATACCAAACATAATTCGTATTTATTATAAGACTGGTGTTACCTGATCATGTTTAGATACATTACAAAAATAGAGAGTAATATTATTTCCTATATGAATAGAAACTACTCTCTTTTATAATATCTATTCTGCTAACAATTTCTTAGCTCATGCGTTAGACATAAGCCTATAGGAACTTTGTCACATAATTTTCTCTGCTTTATCTTTCTAGTTTAAAAAGTAATAATTTAGAAATTTTCTTAAAAATTTTATCTTTTATAACGTGAAGCTTTAGTTTCCCATTCAGTGGCATATGTATTTTCTCTTCTATCTTTATGATATTGAAAAATCTCATTGCATATTTTAAGACACATTTTATAATTTCTGTCAGTATCTGAAAATAGCAAAACAAATTGTTCACGACCCCCGGGGGTCTTTGTGACTTTCAAATCTCCTTAGTTCTGCGAAATTGTTTGTACCACTACTACTTATTCTTCTTAAATCTTCCTACTAAATCTCCTAACGTACCTGCTTTGATTAAACCTTTCTTAACTGCTACTACTAAAGCTATGAATATTAGTACGATTGCTGCAATTGGAACTGCAAATACTACAGGGCTTAGAGCTGACGCTGTTTTGTCTTCGTCTGTGTTTGATACTGTATTTGTTGCTGTATTGCTTGCTGTTGCATTTGAACCGTTAGGAGCTTCAGCAGTTACTACACCATTAGTAGTGCTTGTTGTCCCATTATTGTATTTTGTAGTATTTGTATTGCTAGCTGATGTTGAAGGAGATACTACGTTAGTTGCTGGTGAAGCCGGCTGTGTAGACGGTGCTGGTTTAGCTAATGTAGCCGTTGTTGTCTGCACAGGTGTTTGTTTAACTGGTGCAGGTGTACTTGATGCAGAACTGCTAGCTTGCGCTACTGGTCTGCTAACTGGAGCAGGCTGTGGTGCTGGTTGTGGTGCAGGCGGTGCTGGCTGTGGTTTAGGAGCGACTGTCATTGTGTCTTTTGTTATTACTCCTGCTGTTGCTAAGTTGTTGCCATAGTCATAAAGTATCTCTCCTCCGTTAGCATATCCCTGGGTGTTCGGCACAACCTCGGTGTCGCCTGAGCCATCAGTGCCCCAGCTGCCATTTGGAAGTTTGTATAAATACCCATAATCATACTGAATATATGGACCCCATGCTTCCTCTGATATAAGATTGTTATATCTTGTTACTTGCTGACCACCATAGGTAACTTGAACTGGGTTAGATAACACCCCTGCATGTGCGATTGTAGCTGTTGCGAAGCTTCCTAATAAACCACCTGCGATTACAAAACTAGTGACTAAACCTCGTTTCATTTTAATCTTCCTCCTTGCCGTTAGAGTTATATATTAAATATTACACTAATTATTTTGTGTATAACAATAACTTTCCATTTTATTTTTTTATAAATTATCAATAATATGAAACCTATAGTAATTTAAATATATTTTAACAGTTACGGCAGTTGTGTGCAACTTTAAGGTGACACAACCTGCTATTTTTAATTATTTTTAGACAAATATTTATTTATCATGTTTACAATAATTTTTAATTACTTTTTTAATAGTCAAAGGGCATGCAACCAAATTTTGCACACCCTTTTGTTCATGACCCCAGGGGGGTCTTTGTGTTCATTTGTAAAGCCTTGAAAATGTAGTAATACTATCAAGTATCTTTTATGAATACGTATATTTTTAATTCTTTTCAAAGCCATTCTTAATCGGAACTTATATATTAAATTTTAATTAAAAGAATTTACCACATTCACTACAACGTCCTCTTCTTAGTGCCATGTCACTGATTATTTCTTTACAATATGGACAAACAGCTCTTGAAGCACCTCTTTTTAAGTTATGAATCTCACACCTATCAGCGTAATTAGCACATTTAGTATTATCTACTCCGCTCTTTGTTCCTAAACCTCCTGGATTTTTAGGATTGTTACATACCCTTTTACTACTATCGTAACAGCCACACATACCCTTTGGTTCTGCACCATGCAGCATACACCTATCAGCATAGTTATCACATCTAGAATTATCTACTCCACTCTTTGTTCCTAAACCTCCTGGATTTTTACGATTGTTACATATTCTTTTGCTTTCATCATAAAAACTACACTTCCCTTTTGGTTGCCCCCCGTTCAGCATACACCTATCAGCATAGTTATCACATCTAGAATTATCCACTCCACTCTTTGTTCCTAAACCTCCTGGATTTTTAGGATTGTTACATACCCTTTTACTACTATCGTAACAGCCACACATACCCTTTGGTTCTGCACCATGCAGCATACACCTATCAGCATAGTTATCACATCTAGAATTATCCACTCCACTCTTTGTTCCTAAACCTCCTGGATTTTTAGGATTGTTACATACCCTTTTGTCACTATCATAAAAACTACACTTTGACATTTTACTTTCCCCCTAAATAATTATTTTTATACTAATACATTTATATATTAATTTATTTATATATAGTTTCAGCTGTTTTCCTAAAAAAATATCTATCTCCTTAAAACGAGTTTTATCTCCAAAAGAAATATTTATTATTTTACTTAACAGTGGTGTATTTATATATTATCCAATCTTTTCCTCCGTCGTATTTTATTCTATCAATAAAAGCCAAAATTCCCCCTCATCAAAGTATTATTTAATATATACTTCTATAATTAATTATCTATTCCTTTATTTTTATGACGTTTTTTTGTCAACAAGTTATGACATTTTATATTCCTTTTATTTATTTTTAACCCGAATTTTGTGCTATAAATGTATAGCTAAAGCTGCTATTATTGTCACACTAATAGAACCATCCAGTTATTTATCAACCCATTATTGAATATTTAATGGTCATGCGCTTAGACAATAAACCCTTTATTTGTTTAAGAACATATTTGAATATTCAACTACTACTTATTCTTCTTAAATCTTCCTACTAAATCTCCTAACGTACCTGCTTTGATTAAACCTTTCTTAACTGCTACTACTAAAGCTATGAATATTAGTACGATTACTGCTATTGGAACTGCAAATACTACAGGGCTTAGAGCTGACGCTGTCTTGTCTTCGTCTGTGTTTGATACTGTATTTGTTGCAGTATTGCTTGCTGTTGCATTTGAACCGTTAGGAGCTTCAGCAGTTACTACACCGTTAGTAGTGCTTGTTGTAGCATTATTGTATTTTGTAGTATCTGTATTGCTAGCTGATGTTGAAGGAGATACTACGTTAGTTGCTGGTGAAGTCGGCTGTGTAGATGTTGCTGGTTTAGCTACTGTAGCCGGTGTTGTCTGCACAGGTGCTTGTTTAACTGGTGCTGGTGTACTTGGTGCAGGGCTGCTAGCTTGTGCTACTGGTCTGCTAACTGGAGCAGGCTGTGGCGCTGGCTGTGGCTGAGGTTTAGGAGCAGGTGGTGTTGGCTGTGGTTTAGGAGCAACTGTCATTGTGTTTTTTGTTATTACTCCTGCTGTTGCTAGAGGCTGACCATTATCATAAACTATTTCTCCGTCCTGTGCATACCCCTGAGTATTCGGGATAAGTTCAGTATCCCCATCAAAGTCAGTCGCGAAAGTGCCATTAGGCATTTTATAAACGTAGACGTACTCTTCTTCTATATACTGCGGACCTGTTGAAATCTCTGTAACAAGATTGTTATACCTTGTTACTTGCTGACCTCCGAGAGTAGTCTGAACTGGGTTTGATAACACCCCTGCATGTGCGATTGTAGGTGCTGTGAGGCTTCCTAATAAACCTCCTGCGATTATAAAACTAGTGACTAAAGCTCGTTTCATTTTAATCTTCCTCCTTGCTGTTAGAGTTATATATTAAATATTACACTAATTATTTTGTATATAACAATAACTTTCCATTTTATTTTTTTATAAATTATCAATAATATGAAACCTATAGTAATTTAAATATATTTTAACAGTTTAAGCAGTTGTGTGCAACTTTAAACTGACACAACCTGCTATTTTTAATTATTTTTAGACAAAAATTTAGTTATCATGTTTACAATAATTTTTTAATTTATTTCTCAACAAACAAAGGGTATGCAACGAAATTTTGCACGCCCTTTTATATTAAAATTGCTATAGCAATTGATATTTACTTACCATTCACTAGCTTATTCCAAGTATTAACTCCTACAATACCATCAACAGCTAGTTCGTTTGCCTTTTGAAATTTCACAACTGCTGCTGATGTCATAGGTCCAAAATATCCATCAGCACCATACTTACCCAAATCATAACCTTTTGAAATTAACTTTTGTTGAAAGGTTTTTACATTGGCATCATATTTATCAGCGTTCATTATCAAATTGTAACCTGGACCACTTGTACTATTTGAAACAGTTGCTAATTCTCTTTTTATTCTATCTAATGGAAAGTTCTTTCCCGGACAATCTGTTGAATACAATTCTCTATGCCCATATATTTTATTTAGACCGTATTTCCTTAAAATACTTTGTGTTATCTCCTTCAATGCATTATATTGTAATTCGCTCATCACATCATAATTGAAATTACCCTCAGCACATATGCCTATGGATTCATCATTATAATTGTAGCAATGTGCTCCTTCAGCCTTTTCATCTCTTCCTGAATAAATCTTACCATCTTTTGAAACAAAATAATGATAGCCACATCCAGCCCAGCCCTTTTGAAGGTGCCAATGATTAATATCTTGAATAGTACATCGTTCTGCATCTGCATGATGAAGTATCACCATTTTAGGATTATTAGTGTAAAAAAGATTCCCTCTAAAATTTAAATTTGAATTTATTATCTCCACTTTATATCCCCCCATGTTTATTAGTTGAAAGTGGAGAGTTGAAAGTTGAAAGTTAAGGTTGATTTTATGTAGCCAGGCTACGTAAAATCTAAAACTAATAACTAACAACTATCCACTATTCACTATTCTTTATTTAAGATCAAAACTTTGTTCTGATGAACTAGAAATCTTTGCATCTTTTTTACCAACTAGTACTCCACTTTTTGATAGAAATATATTCTTTTGGACAATAAGATCCATTAGAGTACTTATATCAGTCTGTGCTAATGTTGGCTGACCATTTGCATCTTCCTTTATGTTATTTATAACTAAAGAGAAGTATTTTCCTTCTTGTGCAGTTGTAAATCTCATATTAAGTTTATGTGCCATGTCAGTTCCCTCCTTCTTTATTTAATGTAGGCATATTCAAGAAAATATTAAGTTTTTATGCTTGTCCATTTTCTTTCATATGCCTAAGTAATTTATTTCTTAAGCATTTGTTAATACACTATGGCTAACTTTGTCAATTTCTGAAACTGGAAAATTAAGAATATTTCCAATGGCTGTTGCTACAGCATAAATGTCCTGATCAGCAGCTGTTGTTGCTATTTTACTTAATGAAGTCTTTTTAATTATGTTTCTACCAGTAGCTGTTTTGCCAATGTTACTTACAAGAACAACTGAAGTTGAAACTGGAGTTTCTGTTGCTGCCATACTAATCCCTCCTTTCTACACCCTATTTTGATTGTGATCCTATCTGATTTTTTATAACGGTTGCAATTTCCGCCTTAAGCTCTTGAATTGATTTGATTAATTCATCAATCTCAGCATTCACTTTAGTCAAAAGAAATATGCTTACTGCTATAGGGAAACCAACTGTATTTACAAGTCTAACAAGTTCATCATACATACTTTTAACCCCCCTCTCTGCCGCTATAACTATATATATGCTATTCCAAATATTTTTTCAGTTTATTTAATGCATTTTTTTTTATTTTATATGCTTTACTATAATTAATATTTCCTTCTAATGCTGTCTGCTTCAATGTTTTATCATTGAAATATACTTCTGTAATTATTTTTCTTTCATCCTGTTCAAGTAAATTGAAGGCTTTTACAACATCTTTTCCAAGTTGGTTGTTTATAAATTCATCTTCCAATTGGAAATCGTATACTTGAAGCATAAGTATATCTTCATTTTTAATTTCTCTGTTGTGCTTAATTTGACTTTTCAAAAGTGCATTAAAATTGTTTATCACAGAACATGTGCAATACGTCGTAAAATTTTTATTTCCTATTTCATAAAATTTTACTGCCTTTATCACTGATAAGTTTCCATACTGAATCAAATCTTGAAAATCATAAGATGGAATTCTATATTTATTAGCCTGCTTTATTATAAAAAATTTAAATTTATTTATAATATCCTCCATAGCTGCTTCATTACCATCTTTTGCACTTCTAACAAGTTCTTCTATTTAAAACACCACCTTGTATATTTATTACCATAATTATACAAATGGTTGGATGTTTTATATACATAAATTGACATAATGGTAATATTTTATTACTTGTGAAATTTATACTCTGTATCGGATAAAAATAATTCTGCAATATTCATTTTAAAAAACAAAGCTAACTTTCCTGCTTCTTCAATGGTAAAACTTCTTTGCCCATTTTCTTTGCGGCAATAAGCTGCAGTACTCATATTTAAAATTCCAGCTATGGTTTGCTGCTTAATATTTCTCTTAATCCTCAAATTTTTTAATTTAGTATTCACAACACTACCTCATAACTTTCTTAAAAAATACCTCAGTTTTTGCCTTCCCTTGCATTTTTCTTATATCCCCCCCTGTATTTCTTATAAAGCTGCACATATCCGTTAATCTGCTATAGGTTCTCTCATCATACCTTTCTTTTAAATCTGCAATACGCATATTTGTGGTTATGATTAATGGCAATTTTGATGAATTTCTCTTCTCAATAACCTGATAGATCATGGCTCTTGTCCACTTATTGTCTTCTTCAGTTCCCAAATCATCTAATATGAGCAAGTCTGCATTTTCTAAGGCATTCAGTACCGTGAATATTCCTTCCTCTCCAAAATTCCTTTTACTTTTGCTTATTCTTTCAGTTAGAGCTATAACTCCAACGCAAACAACAGGAACTAATTTGCTTATTAATGCATTAGCTATACAGCCTGAGAAATATGTTTTTCCATTCCCACAATCGCCGTATACAAGCATTCCATAGTTATTACTTTTCATTTCATGAAATTTTGCAATGTATTCCGTAGCTATTCTAAATAAGTTTTCATTGCCAATACCATGATCCCAATTTTTTAAGTTGCAAGTCTTAAAATTTTCATTCATCATGCTATTATTTATTACTTGATCCAGTCTTATCTGCTTTTGCCTGTTCTCATCTTCCTCCTGTTGTTTTTTTAATTTATCACGTTTGCATTTACATACCCTTGGGAAAACTCCTTCTCCAAATATGGTCTTTACAAGTCTGCCTGTAGGTTCTCCACATACTTCACATTTAACAATGCTATTAATATCCTTACACACTGAAACCCACTCCTTCTGACTGGAGTTTTTTAAAATCCCTTTCCCTTGCATCACTATTATCTACCCCTTTACACTTTTGATTTAAATACCCCTCAAATTTTGAACCAAACAAAGTCTCTGGTCGTAAATATTTTTCCATATCCGTATTAATCCATTCAGACACCTTGTTGTCAATAACCTTATAAAAATCCTCTAGCACAAATCCCTCTTTGAATTTTGAGTTTATCATCTGCTGTGTCTTTTTCGTTGACGCTTTATAATTTGTATCCGCCTTTTTGTTTAAATAGCTGATAACAAGACTATATTTATTATTAATATCTTTAGTAGATTTATCTTTTAGTAGATTAATCTTTTGTTCAGGATTTAAATCCGGAAGGGTACCGGAATTTTTTCCGGAAGGTACAGGATTTGAATCCGCTACTATCGGATTTGTATCCATTTTATTCGGATTTGGTTCATCTACCATCGGATTTATATCCACTTTCTTCGGATCTGATTCCTCTACCCTCGGATTTGTATCCACTTTCTTCGGATCTGATTTCTCTACCCTCGGATTTGCATCCACTTTCTTTGGATCTGATTCCTCTATCCTCGGATTTGTATCCATCACTTTGTGATCTGATTTATCTACTACCGTATTTGAATCCGATATTAATTTAATGTAATTATCACCAATGTTAAAATAAGAGTATATTCCATTCTTTTTCACTGTTTTATGATTTAAAATATTATTTTTGGACATATTCTTAAGTCTTCTGTATACTGTGTCACTTTTTAGGTTCAATATAGGTAATTCTTTGACTATACTATCATATTTAATCCAAAAGTATGTTTGTTCCTCTATTTCTTCCTTTACGATAGCTCTGCTGTCTTTAAAATCTACAAAATACCTTAATATAAGTGCATCTGTAGCATCCATTCCAAATTCTATTAGTCTATTTTGATTAAACCCAAGTATTGTAAATTTCACAATATCACTCCCTAATATTTTTAATCCTCTTAATTCTTATTTTTACACTCAATTAAATTCACCTCTTTGACAAATCATATTTGTTACCATAATCTTACAATTACAAATACCATTTGTCAACTGCAAAATAAAAAAAACTATTTGCCAAATGTAATTTGTAGTTGCATAATAATGGAAGAGGTGGTGTTAATAAATGATCAATAATAATAATATTAACAAAGTGAGAACTGAGCTTGGTATTAGTCAAAGAGAACTAGGAAGAAGAATAGGTAAAACGGGACAATATATTTCCTACTTGGAGGGAAACAACAATAGCAATCCAAGTCTTGATGTTTTAGAAAAAATTGCTGATGCCCTAAATGTTCAAATAAATTATTTAATTGGGACTTCAGAATATAAAGAGTATGACAGTCAAGAATTGCAGAATAATGTAATAAATATAATAAAATCCGCAGATATGAACGATAGTACATATTCAAAGTTAATAAGAAGTACTATTGACACAACTTTTTTAACAATAAACGACTTTCATGAAAATAAAGACTATGATTCCTTAAAAATTATTAATGCCTTATATAAAAATATATTTGAATTAAAAGTTGCCTGCAAAAATAGTAAATTTTACAATAGTTTGTCCCTAGCAGATCTTGATAACATTAAGAATTCTTTTGTGGCTTTAAAGGAAATACACAATAATCTTTTTGATGAGCTTTATAAATCTTTAACTAGACAAGAAGATAATAAATAAATCTGATTCTGCATTACTATGAACTATGAAAATAATTCAAAATGACATCCTAGAACACAAGATTAGGTATGCTGAAATATAGGTTTGATTAGTTAGAAATAGGGTATAGTGAAAATTTTCTCTCTCAACTATACCCTGAATAAATATGTAATCTTCTATTGGAAGCCCATATGATGTGTTTTTATATTCATATCTGAATCTATGGATATAACTCTTTCATTTTTACAAGAAGCTAAAATAATTGGTGAATGTGTAGTTGCAATAAATTGGACTTTGGGAAAGGTTTCTTTTAATGCCGAAATTATTTTCCAATGCCTTTTTGAATGTAAATTTGTACTGATTTAATATTTAAAACTTGGCTTGTTTGAACCTTTACAGGAGACCCTGATATTAAAATACTTTTCATATCGATACTACTAGTTTGTCGGTATTCTGCCTTCCAATGAGTAAAGTTTCCTTCATTAAAATTCTTGAACCATTATGGCTTCATCCTTATATTCATCTAAATCAGCTATTAGCCATGAACTTTCATTTTCTCTAATTACATGAAATCTCATAGTAACGTAACCTTTACTAAAACTAAGAATTATACAAAACCTATATTGTGGATATTCTGTTTTTAGTTTATATTTCCATGTATCCATTATAATGTCAGCTAATTGTAAAACTGCAACTTCATCAGAATAATCAATATAATCATTTATTCTTATTTCGTTGCAACTAGCCTCATAGCCTGTTCTATCTCTAAACATAGAAAGAATTCTTTTAAAATTTACGTTTTCTACTTTAATTTCATTATTCATATCAATTATAATGCAATCATGTACTTCTTTAAAGTTTGGACTCATTATTTTAGATAGATTATCTGTACTTATTTTAATTACTTCTTCTTTATTAATTTTTGCTTTTTCCAATAAATCTATCATATTTTTATTAGTTCTAATCAACATAATTCACCTGTTTTCTGATTATAAAATTGCTTTTCTTCAATATCAAGGTACCATTTTGTATTATTAGGCTCATGGTAATGAATTTGACCAGGTCTTTCTCCTGGAGAAGGATTTTCAACATCAATTCTTTCAGTTTTTCCATTCTGCCAAGTTGTTTTACTTTCAAATCGAATCCCATTTTTTCCTAAAATCTTTTCAGCATCAGCCGCCCCTTGGGGCTGAAACTGTAGTTTCATTTTTAGTGGCAATCAGTATTTACCACCGATTACCACTATTGTATCATACTGCTTCTTTTAGCTCTACTATTGGCATGATGTATTTTGTTTTATTTTTCATCATTCCGTAGATTATTTGAACCAACTTCCCTAAGATTGTATTCTTCCAATTCTTCTCCTACAATTCCTTCGGCAATTTCTTGAAAGTATCTGACTAGCTCTTCTTTCAATGCTTCAGAAATATTTTCTAGATTCTTGATTTCTTCAAATGTGTATACTGTTATCATTGCTTTCTCCCCCTACAATAGGCTTACCGCCCTCATTTTCTCTTCCTTACTGCTATTGATGTAGAACCTTGCAGTAGTATCTATACTGCTATGTCCTGCTAATTTACTTACAGTTGTTAGTGGAACTCCTTTACTTACTAACCTTGTACAGAATGTGTGCCTAAACAAATGAGGTTTTAGCCTTGCGTCTATTCCAATCTTTACAGTTAGTTTTTCTAGTAGAGTATTGATTGCATCTCTTTGCAGAACTCCTCTTTGTCCTACAATTAGGTAATCTGAATCTGCAAAAGGATTAGATCTACGTTCTACTAAATATTCCTTTATTGCTTCAACAACCTCTAGTTTCAGTGGAACTTCTCTAACCTTACCACCTTTTCCAAATACCTTTAGCTGTACAGTTAGGAAATCTATGTTCTTTAGCTTAATGTCACAAAGTTCGCTTACTCTTAGCCCTGTATAGAGAAGTAGCAAAAGTATCATCCTATTCCTTTTACTAACCTTCTCTTCATTTAGAATGTAGAACAGAATTCGTTCTACTTGCTTATCCGTTAGTACTTCTACTTGCCTTTCAGAACCGTAGGCTAGCTTTACTCTATCCTTTGAAATGTCTACAACAACATCCTTTGTATATCCATTGTCTACCAGATATTTATTGAAGGATTGAATACTGTTTACCTTCTTATTGATGGTTGATAGCTCGTACTGATTTTCAATTAGGTAGTTCCTGTAACTGGTGATGTAGAACCTCTTCATTTCTCCGTTGAATTCTACCTCTTTGCTTTCAAGAAATGCTACAAATGCAGAAGTATCTCCAACGTAGCTTTCTACAGTTTTTATACTCTTTCCATCTTCCTCTAGATTTACTTTGAAATTCTGTACCAATTCATTTTTCATTGTTTTTTACCCCTCTCAATGTTTTTGGACAATAGAAAAAATGCTAACGCCTTTTTTCAGCGTTAGCATTTACTATTGTTACTTTTTTGCATTTTGTTTTTATTTTTATTTCCTCTTACTGCATTATTAATATTATGCATTCAATTACTATATACTTTTTATTGATTTCCTATATCCTTGATACTATTATTTTTTTGCAGTTACTTTATTGTTTATTATGCAGTATGTTTTGAATATAATATGCTTCTTGCAGTTACCATTTTACATAATAGTTACTATTTTAATTCAAAGATTTTTTATCGTTCTTAGCTATCCATGATAGAAAAGCAGTATCTGCACCACCCATCTTTATAATTCTATCTTTATTCAACATAATCCCTAAGTCGCGTTCCTCATCCCATGAACACAGAAAATGAACTCCTATATATGGCATACCATCATTTTCAACATTTAATATATAAATCCTTTTAGGATTTATTAATCTTTTAAAATCTGAAATTTGTTTAACATTAGGCATAATTTCTTCAAGTTCTTCCTCATCATAACCATACTCTTCTTGCAAAATTGGATATTGTTTTAACAATTCTTCTAAAATTAGATTAAGTAATTCCTCTTGATTAGAAGATATATATTCATAACCATTTTTATGACTTTCTTCTAATTTCTCTGTCTTTGAATCACCACCAATATTCAAATCAATATCTTCTTTATTTTGAAAAAAGTTATTCCAATATTCTAGATGTATCTTTCCATTCCACATTCCATTTTTTAATTCAATGTTTGGTATTATCATTAATATTCATCCTCCTTTTATGGTCTTATACCTTTTCTGATTAGAGATGCTCCTCCTGTATGTCTTACTTCACCATGCAAATCAGATGGGACTAATTCCATTGTTCTACCATCTTCAACATGATGCCATGTATACCCATCTGGTGTAGAGTCAAATCCTGCCTCCTCATTAGCTTTAATAAAATCATAGTAAGCATCACCTTCAAGGTTATCAACTGTAACTGTCTTGATGCTATATGGTTTGAAATCTGGGAATCCTTCTTTCGTAAATTTAACCCCATTTGGATATTTTTCAGCTAAATCTCCACTTAATTCGAACGTTTTACCTGCATATTTTTTATTGATTATTCTAACACCATCTAAATCAGCTTCTCCCGCCCCCTCAACTTCTTCTCCTCCAGCAAAAATTATATCCTCATCCATTTTGGGTTCATCAGAATTAACAAGTTTATAGCTATAAAACCCTCCACCAATAACAGTACCGTCTTTTAGAGTCATATCAGTATTTATTTTTA
>Ga0255360_1000259_pt1 | contig 13935 bp, 14 predicted proteins | sample GFST50metaG_FD_186004 | JGI IMG/M metagenome (GOLD analysis project Ga0255360, IMG submission 186004) | Peat soil microbial communities from Stordalen Mire, Sweden - G.F.S.T50 | ecosystem: Environmental > Terrestrial > Soil > Wetlands > Peat | place: Sweden: Norrbotten County, Stordalen Mire... | reverse complement strand
CTAATGACTAAAGGTAAGACCTATCCGCCAGTATGGGGTTATGCTGATTCCGGAGAAATGGGGTGGACTGCAATTAGTAAAGTAATCCAAGGTTCTGATGATAGCTGTGGAGTAGCAGGTGTTTTCAATAACGCAGCTGTTGGTCAAGTTATGGGTTATGCTGGTGGCAATGCTCACTCTGCTTTTCGTTTTCAGCATATCAATATACCAGCAGATTCCATTATTACGTCTGCGAATATAAGATTTATTTCTAAGAGTAATAGAGCAGTACAGACCGTTAATATGATTATTAAAGCTGAAGCAAGTGATTCACCTTTAACCTACGGGGCTGCAGAAGATTTTACACTAAGAACTTACCGCTCTATTTATGTTTACTACACAATGGATGTAAGCTGGGCTGCAGGTAGTCCTTACTATAGCGTAGATATTACATCTATAATACGTGATTTGTACGCAACTTATGGCCCATATATCGACGGTAACATTGCTATTGAAATCATCAATAATGGTACTGTCGCAACAAATTATCAGGTAGCTGAATCATTTGAAAGCGAACCTCTCGCAGCAGCCGTTTTAGCTATCTATTATGGAGTTGGATAAAATGAGCTTCGTAGTTGTAGGTGGTGGAGCATCCAAATGGTCGCAGATTACCATCGATACCGATAAGGATATGGGTGGTTATGGGATGCATAATGTAAGCAAAGTTGCCGCAGGTATGGTAGGTGGCGACGTTGTCGTTAAGGGACTGGGTGGTGTTCTTGTAAGAATACCTGCTGGTATTGCTAGTCAAATGCTTACCTCACAGGGAATCGGCGCAATACCGACATGGGCTCCAGGTGGTCTATACCTGAACCGCTATTTCCCGATAGGCATTTTCTTGACAAGCTTATTAGGAATACAAAGTGTTGATCATGATGTTGCAAAAGCAGCTCCGCTTTCTTGTATTTATGTGAATACAATTGGAGATCTACCTACTTCTGGTGTAAAAATGGAAACACCTACTGTAAGTTTAGTAATGGTAAACGATATCACACCTATTGATCAAGCAGTTACTAAAACTCCTACGATTTTTAACCACATTGATCTTGGGTTGGTAGTAGATGCAGCTGTTAGAGATTTTAGTGGAGTGCAAACCACAGAAACATCAGCAGCAAAAAGTGCTACAATTAATGATATGAGTCTAATGCAAACTCTTCCAGTTGTTGGTGATGCATACTATTTCGGGTCATATTATATCTGGGATTATCTTATTCTCATTCAGAATACAGTTGGTGTAGGGAATTGGACAATCACCTGGGAATATTATGACACAGACACAACTTGGCATGCCTTATCTGATGTAGTCGATTTGACTTTAGGATTCAAACCGGCTACTAGCGGAGCTTATACAGTATCTTTTACACGTCCTGCTGGTTGGGCAACGACTAATATAAACGCTGCTGGTAATATGTATTGGATTCGGGCAAGAGTTAGTGGTTTCGTAGCTATTACCGTAAAACCACTCGGTACACAAGCTTGGTCATACATTACACAATAATAGAAGGAGAACAATATGAAAAATCCGGAATTCAATCTAAAACACAGTTCACTAGTAATAAACCCGAATGATATCGTACCACTTGTAACACCGGGTGAAGTAGGATTGACTTACGAACTGACCGTTCGAGATGGTCTTTTTTCTCCGAATGGTAGAGTAATTAACCACGTTCCCCAGCAGCTTTCAAAGAGTTTCGTTCAGCAGTTCATGCAGTTGTGGTTCATGCATGCCGCACATCTGCCGGATTCATTATCTACAAAGATAAAAATGACTAACGGTACTTCTCACCAGTGTATTGGCAGTTTTCTTGATTTTGCAGCCAACGCAGGTATAGGTGATGCTAATTTTGGCTTGGTAGTTGGTACTGGTATTGGTGCTCCTACAATCACTGATTTCCAACTTGCAGCAATTATTCAACATGATGCAACACCACCAACTACTGGCAGAATGCAGTATGGCGCTGTTAGCTTTGGTGCACCGGCTGCTGATCCAACCACCTCGCAATTTACAATCACTAGAAATTTTGCAAACGCTTCTGGTGGTAACATTACTGTCACAGAAATTGGTATCTACGTGCAAACCACTTATTTGTTCTACGGTTGGTTACCTGGTTACTATTACCTTATGACAGTCCGTGATCTTGTTGCTGGTGGTGGTGGAATTCTAGTATCAAATGGCCAAACGCTTACTGTAAATTATCGACCACAGTCGGTCATATAAAAGGAGAAAGAAATGAGTGCATTGAAAACTACGCTGACTATCGAAAGGTTCGGACGTTCTGGTAGACTGCTTGAACAAAGAAAACAGCTTTCTCGAAGCTTTACAATAGGCTTGCTAGAAGGGTTGTATGTTGCTCACGGCCAAATTGGCTATGGCGGAGGTGGATACATAGCTGTAAATCTTGATGGCGTAAAAACCATTATAGATGCTTCAGTACGAGATAGTGTCAACAATGCATATGGTTCCTCAAACTTAAGGATAGGCTCTCCCGGAAGTATTGGATGTATTGAGCCTGTAGGTTATGAAAACGGTAATGGTGGTGTTTACCATCAAAAGCAGCAGATATTAAATGCTGATCTTGGGATTTTAATAGGTGCAGGTTCTGCTGCTGTAACACCTACCGATCGCCGTATGACACAACTTATTGGTCACGGCCAGAGACCTCCTGATGTTGCTCCTGTAATGTTCGAAAACTATACCGACTCTGATACCGATGACTATGTTATTCGAGGTACAAACTGGGGAGCTCAGGCGTTTATACCATATACTACCCATCAGTTAACTTCAATTTGGATTAAGGGTTGGAGAACCGGCAGCTGTGGTGTAACAACCGTTGCTCTTTATGGATCAGATGAAGTAGCAGGTGCCAACCATACTCCAACTGTAGGTACCTGTAATGTCCTAGGAAGTGGTACTATTGACGAAGCTACTTGGGGAACTGTTAGTCCCGGAGCACTTCAGGAAGCAGTACTTACTACTCCTGTTGACGTAATTGCAGGTCATCGCTACTTTATCGTAGTAAGTTGCCCAACAGGAAGTGGTGGCAATCAGCTTCAGTGGAGATATAACAGTACGGCATATGTATATGAAATGCCGCTAATGACAAATGCTTATGGTTTACAAATTCGCGACACCTCAAACGATAGCGGTGCATCTTGGACACGAAACAATGGTGCATTCTTGTTCCAAGAGTTTGGTCAGTCAGCCGGTGAGTTCCAAATCGGTGGTACTGAAGTTTACAACCTTGTAATCTCAGATCCAACCGGCAGTTTTGATATCAGGAGAACATTCTTCAATGCATGCGGACAGACTATTACCGTTAATGAATGCGGTATTGCTCATGTCCAGCAGCATGATTTAGGTGGTGCAGCACAAGGTATTCAAGCACAAGCATTTATGTGCGCCCATGATTTAACGGGTACTATCACTATTGATGACGGTCAACTACTTGTGGTAAAATATACCCCGAGTATCACCGTATAATTACAGCATGCTTCTCGGAGAACACCTAATGAGTTTCATAGATGTAAGTAGTAAAGTTACAAAGTGGAGCCAAGTTGTTATCGACGGTGATAAAGATTTTACCGGTCCTTCAACTCCACATCTCTTTGCAACCCCATGGGCTGATGCAAACTATGGTTTTAGAAAGTCTCTTACCATTACCGGTAGTACTGCTGGAGATCAAACCAATTATCAGATTAAGCTTACAGTAGTAAAAGCATCAGGTGTGGATGCAGCAGGAACAGTATATCTCAATATGCGCTGCAAGGACGACTTTTCAGACTTTAGATTCTATTCTAACGCCGGTGTGCTACTTGATTACTGGATCGAGAACTTCGTTTCCGGTGTTAGCGCTGTCGTTTGGGTAGAAGTAGATAGTATACTGGCATCTCCTGCGACAACAGACATCTGGTTCTACTACGACTATGCTTCTGCTGTTTCAGCAAGTAATGGAACTAATACTTGGATTATCTTTAACGACGGCAGTACTCTAGTCGGCTGGACAAATGAAACACCTATTGATTCACCTACGGCTTGCAGTGTAGCAGTTGCAGGAGGGAAAATTAGAGTTACACCAGATGCAGCAGGTGGAGCTTCTAGTCATTTCATGTGCAATACAGCTACGGGTGTTAATTCCTATAGACTTCAAGCTTTGATAATTGCTTCTGATGGCATTGACGCAAATAATTATCAGCAGGGTTTCGTGCATAAAACATCCATAAACGTTCTTGATCAAGCAGAAGCACGTTGGCTGGAAGACACTAATCACTGGAGTGTAAGTGATGAAGCTGGTGGTTCTGACAGTCTTCTTGACAACTCTTTTGATGCGAGAATAGAGCATAAATATATGCTTTTAAGAGACGAAATTACATCGACATCAGCTCTTTATGTTGACGATGTGCTGAAAGTAACACATATGAAAGCAGCATGGAATCCTCAGTACATTGGTTTGCACAACTACTTCTATACCGGTGGAGCTCATTGGGCTGACTACAAAACCATTTTTGTTGGAAATTATGTCTCATCAGAACCAGCCTTATCAGCATATGGGATAGAAGATTTCTATCGTACAAGTAATCCATCTTACTTTGGGCTTTCAGATCTAAGTGAAGTTATAGCAGGTATGGCACCGGGAGATATAATTGCTTTCGATTCAATCACTAATCAAATAGTTGCAATTCATGCAAATGCTGCTGGTACTCAATTAATGACTAAGGGTCCAGGTCATCTACCGTTTTGGGGATTTCCTGATTCAGGAGATGTTGGCTATGCTGTTGGATATCCAGTACAATCAGGTCAAGATGATGCCCAAAGGGGTACAGCAGTCGGTGGTGGCATACCTATTCCATATGCTCCTTTAACCTTAGGTGGTGGTGTCGATGATAGCTCTAAATCAGATGATGCAACACCTGTCTACAGGAATAACTTCGTTCAGGAATTAATGGGCACAAATGGACTTGACCATACTCAAAATCCTGCTGCCTTACTATTCCGCAATATAAGTATTCCTGCAGGAGTAACCATAACAAGCGCGTATATCAAGTTTACCGCTGCTCAGAATAAAACAGATACACCAAATCTTACAATATGGGGAGAATCCGCTGAGCACCCCGCTTCTTATGGTGCTTCTGAAGACTTTACTGCAAGAGCACGGACAGCAACTTCAGTACCATGGAATCCTGGAAACTGGGTAACTGATGGCGAATATAACAGTGCTGATTTCTCTGCTATTATTCAAGAGTTGTTAAATTCTCACAGTGTTTATGATCACGGTGAGATTGCACTTCAGATCTGGGGAGAAGCTGGTACTTTCTGGAATGTTAAAGCAGCTGTTTCATTTAATGGGAATCCTCCAAAAGCGCCAACTCTGTATATCGAGTATAGCCTTCCCTATTCTAATACCGCTCTCTCAAATGCAGCGGGTAATAAATCAGGTGTTGGAGTCTTAGGTTGTGCAATGCGATTTACTGGCATCAATATCCCTGCTAATTGTATAATCTATGATGCAAAGATTGTATTTACCTGCAATGAAGCAAGATCAGGTCAAACGGTTAATTCAAAAATCATAGGAGAATCAGATCCAGCTCCTGTACCCTATGGAGATAATGAAGACTTTACTGCAAGAGTATATACTGCAGCTTTGGCAGCTTTCACGCCATCTTCAAGTTGGTCGTTGGATATGCAGTACCCAACTGGCGATTTAACAGTAATCGTGCAAGAATTATACAACGCTTATGGTCCTTATATAAATGGCGTTATGGCATTCCAGTGGTTGGATAACGGTTCTGGAGCAGATAATTACCATTCAGCATATTCGGTCGATGCTGATCCATCTAAGGCACCAATATTAGTAATAACTTATGGAAGACTATAATGAGTTTTGTAACTGTTGGTGGTGGTTCTGCTAAATGGTCAGGTATTAATATTGACACCGATAAAAACATGGGTGGTTATGGCTTACAGAATCTTAAAGAAATAGCACTCGGCATGATCGGTGGAGATATTATTGCTAGAGGTCTTAGTGGTGTTCTGGTTCGAATTCCTGCTGGCATTGCAAATACAGTACTAACATCTGCAGGTGTAGGACTTGTACCAACATGGGCACCAGGTGGTCTTTATCTTAACAGGTATGTTCCGGTCAATCTTTCAACAATTAATACCGTAGCTCAAGTAGCTATTGATTTAAGTGATGATGAACCAGCTCCATTAACTAGTCCTTTTGTTGTCAATTATCTAGATGATACAGATTTGGTAAATCTATTGCCAACTCTCGCATCGGTATTTAGTGAAGACATAGCAACAATAGATCTAGCTGATGATGAATCTTGTCCATTTGCTACCGCATTCGATTTAACAAAAGAGGTTGATGGTGGAGTAGCTGATGATGGCGGTGTGCAAACAGATGAATCAGCCGCAGCACAGAACGATACCGCAAATGATATGACACTATTGCCTGCAGTACCTGCTCAAGATGATGCTTATTACTTCGGTTTCATAGTGCTATGGAATATGCTTACCCTAAATATAGCAATACAGGGTTCTGGAACATGGACAGTTGTATGGGAATACTATAATACCGATACTACTTGGCACAGTTTGGCTGATGTCGCTGATGGCACATCAGGTTTTAAGGCAGGAACTGGCAATAAGGTCGTTACATTTACGCGCCCTGCTGGTTGGGCTTTAACTGACATAAATGGTGTTGGAAGTATGTATTGGATTAGAGCTAGAGTATCAGCATATACGAGCATTGTTACTCAACCAAAAGGCACCCAGGCGTGGTGTACGCAAACTTAAAGGAGAATAAAATGAAATCAGAATTGAAAGCACAACCTGATATTAAAGTAGTGGATTTAAAAAGAATCACTACACTGTTGGAACCCGGCGAGTTGGGTGCGATGCTGGATTTTAAAGTATGGGATCCTAAAACAGGGGTTGTTTTGGAAGAGTGCTCTAAAAAAGCAGAAAGCTTCCTTGCTCAATTCATTCAATTATTATGGGTTAAAATGGCTGTAACGACTTCTTTTATCCCAATGAGCATAACTGATATAACGAATACGCCAAGAGATGTTGCAAACACTTTCGCTGGTGGCGGACAAACGTATGCTCAGAGTTTATTCAGAGCCAACGCTTTAGCAGCAGATGTAGCGAAAGGCATTATTATTGGTTCAGGAATAACAGCGCCAACAATAGATGACCGCGCAATAGAAGTTATTATCCCACATGCCACAATGAATTATAGTGCTCAATCTTTTGCAGCACCTGCTGCAGATACCACTACTTCCCAAATGACACTTACTAGAAACTTTGCTAATGTTTCTGGTGGGAGTGTAACAGTCAATGAACTTGCAGTATATGTAGACGGCTATTACACCTCTTTGATATATCCGTACACAATTGTAGGAAACTTCTGCATAATCAGGGATGTTGTTCCCGGTGGTATCGTAGTACCAAACGGACAGACTTTAACTGTAAATTATCGATTGCAAGCTGTAGTATAGGGAGGCAGTATGAAAACTTATTTGACTTTAGAATCTTTTGGCGAAGGCAAGCTTCTTGAGAAAAGAACGCAGCAATCACGAAGCTGGCTTAAACACTTTTGGGATTTATTCTACGGACCTATTGGAAATTTAAGCCTGAATTCAGTTCCTGATATTAATGGGGCAAACCGCACTCTTGACTATTCTGCAGTTGCATTAAATCTAGCAGTCAATGCACCCGGCGGAAATATGGGATTCTTTACAAACAGAGAATACTATGGCTCAGGTGCCTGGATTGGTTTTGGTGGACTTGGGGTTAACGACGGTTCAAATGGTGGAATTGTACTCGGTACAGATAGCACACCTGTTACACCTATCCAAAATGCACTTGTTGCTAAAGTACCTCATGGTGAAGCAGCAGGTAATCTCCTTTACGCAGGCATGGAAATTTATGGCTTGGCAATTGCAAATCCGAATGGAGAATTCAAGCTACGACGTTTCTTCAGTAATGTATCAGGTGGTGATATTACTATCCAAGAGGTTGGAATTTATAGCTATGGTAGTCAAGGATATTCCGGCTATGAAGTTTATACCTACTGTATTGCGCGAGACGTGGTTTCACCGGGGGTATTAATATCTAACGGGCAGCTTCTTGCAGTAACATATACCGTTCAGATTGCCGTTTAGTAAAAGGAGACTAACTTGACAACTCAAAAGTTTGAAAGATTTTATCAGGTAAAAAGTCCTTCAGGTACAATAACACCACCTAGCAGTACTGGTGATAATACCATTATTTACATGGGTATCACAGTAGCCGATGGCGCAACGTTAGTCCTTAATAATAACGTACTCTGCATTGGAGATATTACTGTTGGCGCAGGAGCGACACTAACCATTAACGGTGATTGCCATTGCACAGGTAGTGTAGTAAATACGACTGGAGAGACGTACATAAATGGAAATCTCCATGTAGATGGTGCTATAAGCCAAGCAGGAAACGGAATTTTTCAAGTCAAAGGAAACGTCTACGCTGATGGTGGAATTGGTTGTGACGGAGAACCAGACTCATTTATTATCTCTGGCAACGTTGAATGGACTAGCGGAATAACATTGTCTTCAGGTGTGATTGAAATTAAAGGAGACTTATTTTGTGGCGCTCCTCTTGTTCAACCAGGTGCAGGCTTGATAGTATCGGGAAATACTAGAATTGCCGGCGGTTTTGATAATAATGGGTCGTTTAGCTCTTATTCATTAGATGTAGAAGGAAGCTTCACAAATCTTGGAGAACTTACTCTACTTGGTAAATTGAAGTGCAGTGACTTTATCAAGAACGGTAATATTTATTCTGGATCAATGACTAACTCTGTTGACCCATTAGTTATGCTAGATTCAATGGCAAACTTTGTGCCTAACTCTCTTATTGGGCTTACTATTGATAATGAAACAGATGGCAGTTCTGGAATTGTTACAGCAAATGACAACAACTCAGTAACTTGCGCCGCTGGGTTATCAGGTGGTTTACTTAACACCTGGACATCAGGAGATGAATTCGAAGTAGTTATTGTATCCAATTTCACATCAAGAGATGTTGATTGCGGTAATTCAATAAATAACTGCGGCTCTATGTCTATTAATGGTGATTGCAAGTGCATAAGTATTTTTAATGAAAGTCTTGGTATTGGAGTCTTTATCCAAGGTGATCTAATTGTAAAAGGTAGTCCGATTGGGGGACCTAGCGGCGGTAGTATATTTAATTATGGAGACATGGAAATATTTGGTGACGTATTTGCTTCGGGAAATATTGTCACTGACGGTATTGATTTAGTTATAGCAGGAGATTGCACTGCACAAAATATTGAGAGCAGCGGTGACGCAGCAATTAGAGGAAAGCTTAGTTGCCAATTAATTACCTGTAATGACCATAATTTCACTGTTGGTAAGGATGTAATTTGTGACACAATTGAAAACTCTAGCCATAATGACTTCACAGTTGAAGGAAATTGTCAGGTTAGTAGCTACATAAGTAATTATGGAAATAGTCGTTCAGGTCAACACGTAGGTGCTGATGATCCTAATATAATGACTGACCCCAATAATGATTTTCCTACAGATGGTTCACTATTAGGACTTACAATTGCGAACGGCACTGATGGCAGTTCTGGCGTTATCACAGATAATACTAGCACTACAATTACCTGCGCTGGTGGACTATCTGGTGGCTCAGCAAATACTTGGCATGCTGCTGACCTTTATGAAGTCTGGATACCAGGTCATATGATAATCTATGGTGACTGTAAAGTAGGTCAGCATGTAACAAATTCTAGTGGAAGTACATTACTCATTAATGGCAAGCTTAATATTAATGGCTACTATGATGATGATGAAGGCTATTTTGACAACTCTGGTGGAGCAGTGGTAAACGTCTCTGGAGAATGCTCAATAAGTGGTAGGTTAACAAATACTGGAGGTACTTTCTTTATTGCTTCAAAGTGCTCAGTTTTTACTGATATCTCCAATATTTTTGGCAATATAGGGATTGCTGGAGATCTTATATTATCCGGCACTGATATCTCCAATATTTTTGGCAATATAGAGATTGCTGGAGATCTTATATTATTCGGCCAGATTTTGCAATCTGGAAATGGCATGTTTATTGTAGGAGGGAATTGCAAAGCAGCACACTTGAATAATATGGGTTCTGGGACCATAGTTATTTTAGGCAACTGCCAACTTTATCAGGACTTAGATAATATCTCTAACGGTATAATAACGATTAGTGGCAATCTTGACATTAATGGTGACGCCCTCACAGGGAATGGTAATCTTACTAACACCGGAAATACAAAGATTGAAGGTATTGCACGCATTACTAATGGCATTGTTAACTCAGGTACTCTTGCCTTTAATAGCGCACCTCTGATATTTCTACCTGATATATCTAATAATTTTACAGCAAACACGTCAATAGGACAGCTGATTTACCTAGATGGTATCACAGATTACAAATTCTATGAAATTCAGAAAATGCGAGTAAAGTGTAATGATCCTGGTGCTGATACCGTTACTATAGTTCTATCAGAATTGGTAAATAACGTGCTAACACAAGTAGATAGTTTTGTTATCACTCACGATAACTACGACAGTTATTTCTCACTTATGGACATGTTTGGTGTTAACAGTCTACATGGTTGCAGTATTGTTATTACCGCGGAAGCGAGTGCAAATAATTATGACATCGTTTGTTCATATACATTGGGTTACACAAGAGTAGTTATTGTATCAGGAGCTCTTTCTTAAATCAAGCACCTTAAATAGGAGTATATAATGGCTGTCAAGTCAGTTATAAATAAAGAAGATGCAATGATGGACACCATGATGGATGACATGATGGATACTATGATGATGGTTATCATTATTGCTGCAATCCTTGCTAGCTATGTCAAAGGACAATCTTATTCTGGCAATTTAGCAAGCCTAGATTTAGACTCAAATGAGACACCGGCAACAACTCAAGTTGAATCAGCTGCTTGGGTAACTGCGTCTTTGTATAATCAAGGACCAAACAGCGCATTTATTTCATTCAATAATCAAAGTGCTTACACTGAATTAAAGCTTAAGGAAACATGGAATATCAGCTGGATAGGAGCTCAGCAACGGTTATCGTCAATAACAGTCTATTCTAATTCTGGTGAAACAGCACTGGTTAGAGTTAGAGGGAAATACTAAAATGAGAGGAATAATATGGCTGGTAATATAAGCGATTATCTACAGGCAGCATTATTAGATGCAGTATTCTTAAATACACCATACACTTCACCTGCTACTGTTTACTGCGGAATTGTAAGCAGCTTGGCAAGTGATGCTGATATGAAAGCAGGTACTCTAACAAACGAGATAACAGGTTATACAGGGAGCCGTGTTGCGGTAGCATTTGGAGCACCGTCCCCTATTGCAGGTGCAGAAACGATTGCAAATACCGGTAACCTTGACTTTACTGTAATGCCTGCTGTGACAGTCAAATATGCTATCGTTTGTGATAGCCCAACAATAGGTGCAGGAAATATCTTGTATTGGTGCCCACTAACTTCACCGAAGACAACAAATGCCGGTGATACATTCAGAATACCAGTTGGTGATTTAGTATTGAATCTTGATTAATTAATAAAGGGAGGAGAGATTATAATGGCAATCTATTCATTGGCAAACAGGACAACGAACGTAACATCAGGTCAGGCTGCGTTTGAACTCAGAACAGGCGGTACACTCAGAGCAAAGGTACTTGAGGTCGACATATTCCTCGCGGCTACTACTGCAAGCACATATGGTCTTGGGCGTCCTCAAGCAATCGGCGGTACTCCTACAACACCAGTACAGGTATTAGCAGAAGATGCAGCTGACCCGGCTGGTAGTGCTCAAACTGCGCTAGCTTGGAGTGTTGGTCCAACTATCCCGTCACAGTTCTTTAGAAGAATAAGCTTACCAGCAACAGTTGGTACGGGCGTTATCTGGACGTTCCCGAGAGGTTTGGTAATTCCTTCATCAAACAGTATCGTATTATGGAACCTTGCTTCTAATGGTGCGGTTGATATCAACGTAGTTGAAGACGAATAAAGGACGAACGCATATGACAATGAATGAACAGCAAGAAAAGCTTATGGTTTGCAACAATTGCTTCAGGGGCTATACTGCATTCAGCAAATCATGGCTTAGTGCAGAAAAGGAACCGTGTCCTCATTGCCACTCAACTAATACAACCCCTGTTCTTGAGCAAAGATTAAATAAGAGGTTTAGAGTCTGCTTGACTAGACTTCCGGAGAGATAAAATGAGACTAAGCTTCTTTGGAGCTAACCCAACTAATCCCGGGATGATGTTTTGTCAACTCCTAGAGTGGGGAGTTGGACCTCTTGGTGGTGAAATACTTTCTCCTCTGAGCAGCACAAGAGAAAGTGGGGAAATAGGTATATTCCCTGCTAGTGTTGTTTCAGGCTATACTATGGATCCAACACAGGGTGGTATATTCAGAGGAGCTAGTTGGAATAACTGGGGTGAATACCCGCAAGTAAGTGGTGCAAAACATAATTATGTCATTTCAGGTACTATTCGAGACGTTAATGGTAATCCAATTGCAGGAGTGATGGTCAAAGCATACAGAACAGCTGATGATGTCTATATTGGTGCTTGGGATTACTCAGATCAAAATGGTAACTATGGTATTGGATTACCTGATAACCAACAGTATTATCTAGTGGCGTACCAGACATCACCGCCATTGGAAGGAACAACGGTTAATACGCTAGTCGGGAGTCTTTAGTGACTGACATTATCATTCTAGTTGACTTGCTTACTGGTAGTCCGGATATACAGATAACTGCTCCGGCTACCAGTGTATTGCCACAAGCAAGCAACAACATGGATATAGTTGTCAGTACAGTAGTGCAAGCAGGTCTTAGTATTTCAATAAATTCAAACCCAATTGTAATTGTAACCACAGATATTATCTTAAACAGCTTATCATACCTTACCTTTGGCATAATTACCGTTGCAATACCAATAGTTATCACTGATATAACAATCGGTGGTACAAATGCTGGTGACATAGTAATCGGTACTAATATCATGCGTGATATAGCTTTTGCAGTGGGTAACGGTATAGGTATCGGTTCTGTAGATAGCTATGTCATAGCAGTAGGGATAGCAAATGGATTAGGTATTGGAACTGGTACTGTAACAAGCTTGGTGTATACGTCATCAGGTGCAACGGGAAGTGGAATTGGTACTGGTTATACAAGTTCTATTGATATCGCAATTGGAGCAGTAAGCGGCAATGGAATCGGTGTAGGAAAAGTAACTGTTCTCAATATTGCCATAGCAAATGCAAGCGGAATAGGAGTAGGAACCGGTACAACCAATAGCATGGTATATATCATATCTGCTGCAAACGGAAATGGAATTGGTATAGGAATCACCTCTTCCCTTAACTTTGCAATAGGTAGTACTATCAGTACAGGCATTGGTCTTGGAACAGCAGTATCCTTGATCCTTGCAATATCAACAGCGATTGGTTTGGGTATCGGCCTCGGTGATGTAATATCTCTTGTTATGGAGATCTCATCCGCGCTTGGTCTTGGAATAGGCTTAGGCGAAGCCGCTGCTCTTGCACTTGATATACTCTCTGCATATGGTTTTGGTATTGGAATCGGAGAATCAACAGCCATTGTTATACCAGTTGGTGTATCAATTGTAGTAGGCAACGCAATATCTATTGGAATTGGTTACGGCAGATTAGAAGGATTAATAATCTCGACATCATTACCTTGGGTAAGTTGGTCCGGAGAAATTGATAGGGAGGCAGATTCATCATATTATAATTCAACGGAACCAGTATTTACATCATGAAAATAAATATTCCTAAAACG
>Ga0255360_1000257_pt1 | contig 14006 bp, 9 predicted proteins | sample GFST50metaG_FD_186004 | JGI IMG/M metagenome (GOLD analysis project Ga0255360, IMG submission 186004) | Peat soil microbial communities from Stordalen Mire, Sweden - G.F.S.T50 | ecosystem: Environmental > Terrestrial > Soil > Wetlands > Peat | place: Sweden: Norrbotten County, Stordalen Mire... | reverse complement strand
ATATAAGCCAAGAGAATGGGAATTATACAAAGAGAATACAGCGAGTTTTGCAAATATAATCAATAGGAAGGGAGTTCCTATATATGGTTGATACTTTAAAATATAAAGAATGGTTTGAAACCGCTAAAAAGGATTTAAAAGGAGCAAAAATTCTTTATGAACACGATGCAGATTACGGGTTAGTATTGTTTCATCTAGAGCAAGCAGTTGAAAAGTATTTAAAGGGATATTTAATTTTAAAAACAGGCATGCTGCAAGAAGGTCACAGTTTAATTAGACTTTGTAAAAAAGCAACTATTTATAATAATGAATTTAGAAAATTTATTAAGGATTGTGCATTTTTAAATGGATATTATATTGAAACAAGATATCCAGCAGAAGATGCATTAATTGCAGAAGATGATGATGTGAAAGATGGATTAAAATTCACAGAAGAAATAATAGCGTTTATAGAAAAAGTAATATGATATAAGTAACACAACCGTAACACAACGCACATAAAAAGTAATAATTTTTGGTAAGACAAAATAAAATTAAAACAACATAAAGTATGAGTATATAAGGCTTGAGAAAGTATAGTAAAATCACATAAAACGAGTGTCTTTAAAACCATTGGTTGTGGATTCAAATCCTACTGACCCTGCCATTTGTAAAGTAAGATACCGCACAAAAAACGAACATAGTAAAAAAATGGCACTATCTAATGTGATAGTGCCATTTTTTTATATTTAAAATTTATCCACCTGTGCATAAAATTTTTTGGTGAAATTGGCTAGTATGAATAAATACGTATAGGGTTCCCCCTATAAATAAAAAAACAAAAATACACTGCAACATGAGTAGGGGGTAGTCCTTGTCCTATAAGCCTTTGTATATTACTTTCACATTTTATATTATCTTTATCAATATTTTCTAATATTTTAATTGCTGAATCTATTTTCCCAATCCATAATTGCTGTTCTACTTTTTCTAGAATCTCATTCCTAAACTCTCTCTTTTTTAATGCTAGACTCAATTCCATTTTTCACCGAGATGATACCAATCTAATAATATTCCATAGGATTTAAACCAGCTAAATCCATTAATAAACACCTTCCTTGTATGTTTCGACAACAAAAAAATGCTATTTTTGACAATAGAAGTGTGATATAATTTGCATATGTTGACAAAATGTAAATAATATTAGCAAAGGGGGAATTTTTTTATGCTAAAGATTAAGAAAATTATTTCTATGAGTTTAATCATTTTTATATTGGCAGCGTTATTTCCAACTGCAGTAGAAGCTGATCAAAGTCCAGTAAACGATACCAGTACAAGTACAACAAGCAGTAGTACAACAACTACAAAAAAGAAGAAGATAGCTAAGATTACAAAAGAATTAGTAAATAAAAGAACTGAAAATAGTAAAGCATTTCAGAAAGATGATGGAACCTATGAAGTAGATGAATATCAAACGCCAGTACATTACTTAGAAAATGGACAATGGAAGGATATAGATAATACACTTCAGGATTCTACAGATAGTGGATATTTAGAAAACAAGCAAAACGATTTTAAAATTGAAATTGCAAAGAATGCAAATACCCAAAAGCTTGTAGATATTAAAAAAGGTAACTATGAAGTATCATGGAATTTAGATAATGCAAATTCAGCACAAGACAGTATAGGTGTATCCAACAGCACAGAATTAAATAATGAAATATATACAGATGCAGATAATGAAATAAAAAATGATTCTGTTTTGTCAAACGAAAGCGATGCTGATAAACAGGCAGCAAAGGACATAATAGAAAGCAATGAAAGAACAAAAGCTCTAAGCAATTTAAGTTCAAATGTAAAATTCTCTAATGTATTTTCAAATACAGATTTACAATACATTTTAAATGGAAGCTATGTTAAAGAAAATCTTATAATAAATAAAGATAGTGACAATATAGAATATAAATTCAATTTGAATGTGAAAAACCTTACTCCAGTGATACAGCAAGATAAATCAATAGTTTTTTATGATTCAAGTGATAAAACAAAAGAGGTATTTAAAATCGCAGCACCTTTAATGTATGATAATGCAGGTAAAACCAGCAATGACATAGATGTAGAAATTACTAAAACAGACAGTGGATATGAATTAGATTTAACACCAAACAAAGACTGGCTAAATGATGCTTCAAGAGACTATCCAGTTACAATAGATCCATCGATGGAAACATCGTTAGATTCAAATAGCATTCACGATACATTTGTTGCTTCTAATGATTCAAGTAATAAATGGTTAAACCAATATGTAAGAGTTGGACAAACACCAACAATAGGGACAACAAGAACATATATTAAATTTGACTTACCACAGCTGGCAACAGGAGATATGATAACTAGTGCTACGCTACAACTTAGATACGCATCTGGAATAAGCAGTAACAGCAGTTCAAATCAGATAAATGTACATAATGTAACTCAGAATTTTGATCCAACCAATATCTCATGGGCTACGCAGCCAAGCTATGATTCAACTATAGAGGACTATAATCTAATTGGTGACTCAAGTGAAGATTATTGGGAGCAATGGGATGTAACAAGTATAGCAAAAAAATGGTTTACAACAGGAAATAATTATGGACTAATGCTGGAAGACGACAATAGTGGTGGCTATAGTGCATTTTATTCTTCAGATATAGATAATAGTATAGCATGGGCAAGACCTCAAATAAGTTTTACATATGTAAATAATAGTGGACTTGAAGATTACTGGACATATCATTCACAAGATGTTGGAAGAGCAGGAACATCATATTTAAATGATTATAATGGGAATTTAGTATTTACACATAGTGATATAGATATGAGTGCAAGCAGAATGCCTATCTCTATAAACCATGTATTTAATAGCAATGACAAAGGTACAGATATTGGAACTGGTAATGGATGGAGATTAAATGCAAATCAAAGGCTTGAAAGCGAAACTATAAGTGGAACCAATTACTATAAATATACAGATGAAGATGGTACGGAGCACTATTTTAAAGATACAGGTGGATCTACAATTAGTGATGAACTTAATTTAGGATTGACATTAAACAAAGAATCAGATGGAACAATTTCTATATCGGACAAAAAAAGCAATAAAATAGATTTTAATGCATCAACAGATGATTTAAACTATATTAAAGACGCCAATGGAAATACAATGACATTTTCCTATGGAACAGGAAATTTTAATGGTGTAAGAAATCTTACAAAAGTAACAGATGGAACAGGAAAAAGTGTAAGCTTAAATTATACTAACAGTCTACTTACCTCTATTGTAGATACTTCTAATAGGACAACTTACTACAACTATGATGGGAGTGGAAATTTAACATCTATAACGGATCCAGATGGTAAAACTACAACGTATAGCTATGACAGTAATCATAATTTAGTAAGTGCAACCAATTATGATGGATACAAAATATCGTATCAATATTATGGGATAGCACCCTATAGAGTAAGTGACATATTAGAAAGCAATACTAATGGAACTTTAGGTGATGAACTAGGAGTAAGTTATGGTAACAATACTACAACCTTTACAGATGAAAAGGGTAGAAAAAATGTATATGAATTTGATAACAGTGGAAAGACCATATGTATAAAAGACTCAGATGGAAGTGCACAGTATTATCAATATGGAGATACAACTAATTCAACAAAATTAACCTCAGAATCAAAGCTTCAAAAGACAGTAGTTAATCTATTGACAAATCATGATGTTGAAACAAGTGATACATCATGGACATCAGGCTCAGATGGTGGAAATGGAACTAGTGGATATAGCAAAGATACAAGTTACTTGGGAAACCAAAGCATAAAGATAAACAAAACAGATAATGTAAGCAGACAATATATGAGTCAATGGTTAACCTTGCAAAAAGGACAGACATATACATTTTCAGCATATGTAAAAACAGATGGTATATCCAATACAAACGGACAAGGGGCGACCATTGGAGTATATTATAAAAATAGTGCAGGAGTATATCAATGCAAAGAGACACAGGGAATAAACGGGACAAAAGACTGGCAAAGAATTCAACATACATTTACAGTTCCTAGTGATGCAGCTGATGGAAGTGTATGCATAAGGGTTAATTTATTGCAAGAAACTGGAACTGCATATTTCGATAGTATGCAGCTTGAAACTGGTAGTATTGCTAATAGATATAATTTGATAGATAATGGAGATCTTAGTGGAACAAGCGGAACACCTAATAAGTGGAATCCAGTAAATACAAGTGGATCTGATGGCTTAACAACTGTAAATGATGCTGATCATCCAAGCTCTTTAGACAATAGTGTATATAAAGTCAGTGGAGTTTATGGAGTGGAGAAGAGATTAGAACAATCAGTTTATGTAAGTGGAAAAGCAGGGGATATATATTCCTTAGGTTCATGGGGAAAAGCATATTCTGTTCCCAATGGAGTATTTGCAATACAGGCAGCTTTTATAACATCAAGTGGAGCACAATGGGTAACATTGAACTTTAATAATGATTGCAATGACTGGCAATATGTATCTGGAGAATGTATTGCAAACTCTGATTATTCAAGAATCGATATATACTATCTATATAAGAATAATGCAAATACAGCATATTTTGATGGAGCACAATTATATAAAGAAGAATTTGGTGACAGTTATCAATATGATAGCAATGGTAATATAGAATCTACTGCCAGTATAGCTAATCAAAATTCTAATTTTCAATATGATTCGAATAATAACTTAATACAATCAGTAGATGCAAAGGGAAATTCTTTTACATATACTTATGACAATAATCATAATATAACAAGTGCAACATCAGCAGAAAATGTTAATTATGGTTTTACATATGATAGTTATGGAAACCCTTTAACATCAAAGATTGGAAATAGCGCAAGTTATATTCAATCAAGTGCAACATATTCATCAAGTGGTGATTATATTAAATCATTGACGGATAGCCTTGGAAACACAGTAAATTATAATTATGATGAAACTAAAGGGTTGCTCACAAGTGTAACTGATGCCAATGGTAATACTACAACCAATAGCTATGACAATATGGATAGACTTACAAGTACCAGTGCAACAGTAGGAGGGCAGCAAGTAACTAATAGTTATGCTTATCTAAATGATGAAATAAGTCAGATTACACATAATGGATTTAGCTATAATTTTGGATATGATTCCTTAGGAAATAATACCACAGTAGCGGTAGGCAACCAAAATTTAATTACTAATAATTATGAACCAAGAACAAGCTTGCTTTTGCAATCAACCTATGGAAATGGTGAGGTTGTAAGTAATAGTTATGATGATCTAGATAGAGTTAGTTCAAAAAGTTATAATGGAAACACAGAAGATACCTATGAGTATGATGGAGATGGCAATTTAGGATACAAGCAGGATTTGGTTAATGGTGTAAATTATACTTATACTTATGATAATGCAGATAGGCTTGTAAAAAATGCAGATTCTAATGGAAACTCTACAACTTATCAATATGATTTGAACGAGAATATAAGCAGTGTGATTGAAAATGTAAATAATAAGGGATATATAACAAGTTATGGATATGATAAAGACAATAAGCAAACACAAGTGAGCTATACCAGATCTAATAGCAATGCTGAGTTATTTCCTTTAACTGGAACAGAATATGGCTCAAATGGCACAAGACCAATAGGGTCTAATGTAAAAACGGCAATCACAGGAACCATAACAACAAAGAACGTAACATCTGAAGGCTATGATGTAGTTGTAACAGTAACATCAGCACAAGGAGGAGTAAGTAATGTTCAGTTCCCAACATGGACAGTAGCAAACAATCAAAAGGATATAATATGGGGAACTTCAACAAGTGTATCTGGTGATACATACACATATCATGTAAATAGAAGTAACTATAATAATGACTATGGAAGTTATATTACAAATGTATATGTTACTGATGGAACTGGCAATAGACAATGTATTGGTGGAACAAGTGCAAATTTGGTAAGTGCACCATCAGCTATTACTGCCAAAATAAAAAATGTAGATTGCAATGGCTATGATGTAGTAGCAACAGTAACATCAGCACAAGGAGGAGTAAGTAAAGTTGTATTCCCAACATGGACAACTAATAACGGACAAGACGATATAATATGGGGAACACCAACAAGTGTATCCGGAAACACATACACATATCATGTAAATAGAAGTGACCATAAAAATGAATATGGAAACTATGAAACGGATGTATATTTATATGATAAAAATGGTGGAATTACGGGGACATGTACTAATACAAATGTAAATGCAACAAGTTTAGGAATAACTGCAAGTATAAAAAATGTAACATCTAATGGTTATGATGTAGTAGCTACTGTTACACCTGATGCTAGTGGAATAAGTAAAGTTCAATTCCCAACATGGACAAGTAACAAAGGACAAGACGATATAATATGGGGAACTCCAACAAGTGTATCTGGTGATACATACACATATCATGTAAATAGAAGTGATCATAAAAATGAATATGGAGATTACGAAACAGATGTATATGTATATGATAACTCAGGAAATCAGGCTGAAACACCGACAAAAACAACAATATATGCACCAGTAGATGGAATTGATATGACTAATGATTCTGGGAAAACTGTAATGCTTGCAGATAATATAGGAAAGGCAGTATATAATCTTGGAATCAATAAGAACGCAGGAACAATGAGCACAAGCTTTGAGACAAATACAACAGGTATAATGAGGGATGTTATTGCAGCCCAAGGGAGTAATACTGCTGGGTTATATTTATATTTAGGAACAGATGATAAATTAAGAGTGGCAATAAGAAGCAATGAAGGAAATTTGGTTGACTTAGCCACTACCAATGAAACTATAAGTGCTAATCAATGGTATTTTACAGCTGTAAATTGGCAGGTTGAAAATGGAACGCTAAGTGTGACATTATATTTGAATAGCAATAGCTATACAGGAAGCACTACAGACTTTGAAGACTTTAGTGGAGCAAATGTAAGCTTAGGAGCATCAGAGACAGATAATGTACCATTAGATGGAGAAATGCAGCAGTTTACTTATTCTAGCACAGCAATGAGTAGTGCTGATATTCAAAATGTAAGTGTTGGAACAAGTAATAATGTAGTAAACTATAATTATGATAGTTTGGCTAGATTATCTAATGAAACTATAAATACAGGGACAGCCACAAATACAGTAAGCTACACATATGTATCAGGTACAGGAGGAAATGGATCAACTTCATCAAAGGTGGCATCAATAAGTAATAATGGAAGTCAAATAGCATATACTTATGACGCTAATGAAAATATAAAGACCATAACACAAAATGGGCAAGTTATAACATATACTTATAATGAGCTAAATGAGTTAACGAGAGAAGATAACCAAGTACTAAATGAATCGATAGTTTATAATTATGATACAGGTGGAAACATAACAAGTAAATCAGTATATACATATACCACTGGTACGCTAGGTACAGCGACAAGTACAATAAATTATTCTTATGGAGACAGTAACTGGAAGGATAAGCTTACAAGCTATAATGGACAAGCAATAACCTATGATGCAATAGGGAACCCATTGAATGATGGAACTTATACATATACATGGGAAGAAGGAAGGCAACTAGCCACTCTAACAGGAAATGGGAAAACTATAAGCTATAAATATAATGATGATGGAATAAGAACTCAGAAGACAGTAAATGGAGTTACAACAAATTATCACTTAGAAGGAGATAATGTAACCTACGAAAGTGATGGAACAAATAGCATATATTATACTTATGATAGTGCAGATAAATTAATAAGCATGAATTTAAATGGGGCAGAATATTATTATATTTATAATGCACAAGGAGATATAATAGGTCTATTTGACAAGACTGGTACTCAGGTGGTAAGTTATACTTATGACACATGGGGTAAACTAATATCAATAACAGGAAGCCTAAAAGATACTGTAGGAGTATTGAATCCATATAGATACAGAGGGTATAGGTATGATACCGAGACTGGAATGTATTACTTGCAATCAAGGTACTATAATCCTGATTGGGGTAGGTTTATTAATGCGGATGAGATAACAGCAACAACAGGAGAGCTATTGTCAGGAAATATGTTTGCATATTGTAAGAACAATCCAGCAAATATGTCAGATGAAGATGGAGATAGACCATCTTTCATAGGAGAAACTGCATCAGATGTAGAACTTTCAGTTGCAAAGACACAACAGATGTTAACAGGAAGAAGTGTAACAGCTAAACCAGTAGTTCATACTAAGAGTGCATCATTTAATTATATTTCCAGTGCAGTAAGTAATATTGGTACAGCAACGAAGGATAAGGCAGGATCAAAAGTAGCTAGTGAGGTAGTTAGTGTATCTAAAAAGTTGGAAAATGGAGCATTGGCAACATGTAAATATGTGGACGAACCAGCCATAGGAGAAGTAATTAGAACAAAAGCATTAGGTTCAGTTGGTTCAATACTGGGAACAGCTAGTAATGTTTTTACAAGTATTATTCATAAACAGTATTTTGGAGCTTGTATGGATTTATTATCAGGAGCAGCGGGAATAGGAGCAGGAATGATATTTGAATCAATAGGTGTTGGGATTGTGGCAACATTTGCAGCACCAGAAATAATAGTTGGTGCTGGTGTTTTTGCTGCTGGCGTAGGTGCATGCATGCTTTTTGATTATGCAGATTATATAATAAAGAGAAAACACTATGGAGGCAATTAATAATGAAAGATAGAAAAGGAATTAAGGGCTTAGGCTTAGCAGGAGTTTTTGTAGGATTAATTCTAAGTAAGCTAACAAGTGTATATGGTGGAGATAATGCAAGACTAGCAGTGATGAGTGGAGTATGTGCCATATATGTAGTAATAGTTTTACTCATAGCATATAAAGGATATAAATCAGCTGCATTTATTATGTTTATTGTAATGCTACCGATTATTATAGGCGTAATAGGTGCATGTTTAGATAATTTATATTTAATGATAGGTGGTATACTATCATTCTTTATTGTGTCACCTGTAGTTATCAAATATCTAAATAGTAAAAATAAATAATATAGTGGATGCGAAATTATTATTAAACATACTGCAAAAAAATAAAGTTTTAAAGAGTATGCGAGAAGGTTAATAATTACAATACATTGGTAAAGATTAAGAAAACTGCATAATACTAATTCTGTAGCGAGTGGTAGCTTAACCATAACTAAAATCACAAATAAACTGAAATCAGAAGCAAAAACAATAGAAAACACATTCAACCAATGGAATGTAAGGTTAAATGAAAATCGCTTCATAGAAAGCCTAATAAGAGCTTTTCAGTAAGCTAAAAGGAATTAAAAATTAAATATATATTATAATCATATAAGGAGTCAAAGTCAGAGTAACAATCTGATTTTGGCTCTATTTTTGTGCAAAAAAATTTTAGAAAGGAGCAGAAAGTATATGGAGTTAGTAGAAAAGTTCAAAAGATTTTTGAAGGAGGATGGTAAAAGCCTAAAGACAATTGAAAGCTATGTTGGAGATATTGAAGGCTTTGTGATGTATCTAAAAACAATAGGAGTAGAATTTAGAGGGGAACTAAGAAGATTTCATATAACAAGCTTTAGAAATCATCTCATTGAAAAAAGTTATCAAACAGCAACAATTAACAAGAAAATCAATAGCTTAAGATGCTTCAATCAATATCTCATAAAAAATGGATTAGCTGAGGAAACAGTTGTAGACCTTAGAAAAGACAGAATGAAGGTAGCCTTTGGTTCAGAAAAACAAGTAGAAGTATTTTCAGAAAAGCAAGTGGAAATGATGCTATTCTATATTCAAAAACATGAGAAAGTAAGTAATAGAGATAGAATGATAATATTGCTACTAATGTACACAGGGGTAAGAGTAAGTGAGCTTTGTGACATCAAAATCAAAAATATTGACTTCTTAACTGGGCAATTAAAAATAATTGGTAAGGGCGGAAAGTATAGAGAAGTACCATTAAAATCAGAAGTAGTTGAAGCCATCAAGGAATATTTAGCAGAGCGTGCTAATGGTAAGTTTAGTGATTTAGAATATCTAATATTAGGGCAAAGAGGAGTATTGAAAAGGGATGCAATCAACACACTACTAGAAAAGTATACTAAGGAATTGGAATTAGGAATTAAGCTAAAACCACATACCTTTAGGCATACCTTCTGTACAAGGTTAGTAAGTAAAGGAGTTCCACTAACAACAGTAAGCAAGTTAGCAGGACATAGCAGTGTTGAAACAACAGCTAAATTCTATATCAATAGCAGTAAGGAAGAAAAAATCAGGGCGGTAAGCCTATTGTGAAGGAGGAATTTTCAATGATAATAATAAAAACCTTTGAAGAAATTGAAAATCTAGATAATATTTCAGAAGCATTAAAGGAAGAACTAAAAAACTACTTTAGAGAAATAGCTAAAGTAATTGTGGGAGAAGCATGGCAAAGCTATAAATTAGATGAGGTTGGCTCAATTGTAGTAATAGAAAAAGCTGATACCATTGAGATTTTGGATAAGCTTGGATTAATAAATTGTGGCAAAACTATACCGGAAATATTGCCAGAATTTGCAGAGAAGGTAATTGTAGATGAAATAGAAATGTTAAGAATAGTATGGGTATTTGGTGATTCTAATGGGATTTCAATGTATTGTCCCGTAGGGAAATTTGGTGAAAAATTTGATGCTTGGATATTAGACTTCTTAATAGAATAAAGAGAGGTGCAATAATAATGATTGTAATAAACACAATGAATGACATTAAAAGAGTAAGGAAGGAAAATAGCATACCTAAGGAATTAATAGATGAATTAGAGCAGTATTTCAAGGATATTGTAAGCAATATAACAGGAAAAGAAATCTTTGATAAATATAACATTAAGGACTATGGTTCAATATTTGTAATGGAAAAGAAGGATAACCCTAAGTTGATAGGTAAACCTAAATTTGTAACCGTAATGGAAATAGGCGGTACTAAATACTACAAAATAGTAATATCAAAAGATGATGATAGTTCTATTGTAGTGTTTAGTGTCGCTAATTCTTTTGGAGAAGATTTTGACAAGTATATCAATGAGTTTGTAAATGACTAATGAAAGTAAAAAAATTGGAGGAAAACATAATGGAGCTAATGATATTGATAGCTAGAATAATACTATTAATCCTAGAAGGAGAGTCATCAACTACAGCAGTAAAGAAGGTAGCAGAAGAGTCAGGAGAAAGTTTTTCAAGGTTATGGAGTAAACTACATGATAGATTTAAGTAGAGAATTAAATAAGTGAGAAAAACAAAGGAAATGATAGAAATAATGAGAATGGAAAGGATAAATTAAAAAAAGAATTTAAATGTAATAAATATGAAAAAATGTAAATATGTCCGAGGTTGATCGACAATGCTAAAAAGCTATAAATCGGATTAAGGGTTATGCACCATAAATCCATCTTTGAAAAAAATCAGATAATAGCGGGTTTGTGATAGTAATTTAATAATTATATAATGATTCCATAGAGGAGTTACCCCACTATAAAAAAGATTTTTTGAAGCAAGGAGGTGGAATAAAAAAATGGTGGACATCATGGAATTTGCATCAAAAAAGAGGGAATTGTCAGGTGAAGAAAAGAGTGAAGAATTAAAAAATAGAGGATTTCTATTAGACGACAAAACAAGGGTGGTAAAATATTTCAATGCAAACTTTTTTGCAAGATTCATATCAAATAATATATATCTAAAGTATACCAAAGATAATTGTTTCTATACTTTTAGAGGTATAGTATGGGAAAAACTTGAAGAAGTTGATGTGAAAATGAACTTGAGAAATATACTTCAAATGCCAAGGTTTGGAGTATGGACAGTGAATAGAGAAAAAGAGTACTTAGAGGCTTTGAAACTGGAAGTGTACTATCCAAAGGAGATGAATGCCAATAAAAACCTAATAAATTTGACAAATGGTACATTCAATATAGAAGATTATCAAATGTATATCCATCACTATTCATACTATAGCACTATAATGATTCCTGTGGAGTATAATCCAAATGCAAGTTGTCCTAATTTCTTAAAATTTCTAAATGATGTGTTTGAAGGTGATGCTGAAAGAATAGCTATATTGCAGGAATGGTTTGGTTATAGTATGACCACTGAAACGAAGGCACAAAAATCATTAATTCTTAGTGGAGCAGGTGGAAATGGAAAAGGGGTAATAATTCATCTTCTCTCTATGCTTTTAGGAGAGGAAAACATTTCAACTATACCACTAAATGAACTGCATAAGGGATTTTCCAGAGTATGTCTATATAATAAATTGGCGAATATCAGTAGTGAAAATGAGAGTGATGGAAAAGCCTTTAACACTCAATATTTCAAGGCGATTGTGGGCGAAGATTCTATTCCAGCAGAACAGAAAGGAAAGCCAGTATTCACTTTCAAAGCCAAGACTAAAATGATACAGTCCATGAATAATCTTCCAAGGACTATTGATAAAAGTGATGGTTTCTATAGAAGGTTAAGTATACTGAGATTTAATAAGAGTTTTCATGGAGAAAATAGAGACAATAATTTAAAAGAGAAGTTAGAAAAGGAAATCTCAGGAATATTTTTGTGGGCAATTGATGGCTTAAAGAGATTGCGTGAAAATGATTATAACTTTTCAAAATGTACAGACATGGAACAAGCATTAGAAGAATATAAAAGTGAGCAAAATCCTATGATTGAATTCTTTAAAGAATGCATTGAAGAGGAGACGGAGTCAGAAAATAGGGTAGATAACAAAATTGTATATCAAACTTTTAGAAGCTGGGCGGCTAAGAATGGTCATAATAAACTTTCGGGTATAAGTACAATAAAGTTTTGGAAGGAATTTGAATCTCATGCAAGCTCTCTAGGTTATAATATTGGAAAAGGAAGGTCAAACAGTTTTAGGTATCATACTGGTATAAAGCTTGTTAGAGAGTATAAAGTTAATGAAGAATTTAGCCAATTTCAAACATTGAATAAAGAGGGAGAAATAAATTTCTAATAGCAAATAGCAAGATTTGGCGAATTCAAAGCATGAATTCGCCAAAATAAAATAAGCTAAGGGAGGAGAAAGTTGTAATGTTAATGATAGAAGCAATAGAACTATATAGGGCTAATCTTGAAACACTACAAAGAAGTAAAGAAACCATAAGAAGCTATATTAAGGATATGAAGCTTTTTGGTAAACATCTAGAAGATAAATATAACTGTGAAGTATATATAGAAGACATAACTGTAGAAGATATAGAAGGGTATCTGCATTATACCAGAACAGTAAAAAACTATAGAAAAATTAGTAATAGAAGGGTAGTAATAACACTAAAAAGTTTTTTCACATTTTGTGTAAAGAAAAAATATTGCCTAGTAAACATTGCAAAAGAAGTGGCTCATATAAGAGCGGAGCATACTGAAAGAATAAATCTAACAGAAAATGAAATTGAAGCATTAATAAGAGCTACAAAAGACCCATTAGCGAAGCTTGTATTTCAGACTTTGTACTACACAGGTATGAGAGTAAGTGAATGTAGCAAGCTAAAGGTTAATGATGTTGATACAATCAATTGGGAGATAACCGTAAAGAATGGCAAGGGAAGCAAGGATAGAAAAATACCAGTAAATGAAAAACTAAGACCTCTCTTAATGGAGTATGTAAAAACTTCAAGGCTAGATTTAGGAACAAGCAACTTCTTTTGTACTAAATCAGGAGGAATATCACCATCCTATATTAATAGAATGCTTAAAGTATATTCTAAAGAAGCAGGAATAAAAAAGCACGTAACAGCACATATATTGAGACATTCCTTTGCAACTAATTTGTTAAAGAATGGTGTTGATATATTAAGAATTCAAAAATTGATGGGACATTCATCAATAAAAACTACAAGCATATATACTCATACTAATATGATTGACTTAGGA
>Ga0255360_1000256_pt1 | contig 14108 bp, 17 predicted proteins | sample GFST50metaG_FD_186004 | JGI IMG/M metagenome (GOLD analysis project Ga0255360, IMG submission 186004) | Peat soil microbial communities from Stordalen Mire, Sweden - G.F.S.T50 | ecosystem: Environmental > Terrestrial > Soil > Wetlands > Peat | place: Sweden: Norrbotten County, Stordalen Mire... | reverse complement strand
ATCAAGACAAGCCATATCAATAGCCACTGGATCTGTTGAAGCAAAAACTCCAATATCATTTACTATTGGTTTCATGCTATGTCCATCACAATCACAATTTCTAGTTATATTAAAAGCATAGGTTATACTTTGGTCCCATAACAATTGCTTTTTCAGGGCAATTTCTAGCACAAGCACCACAGGCCTTACATTTTAAAAAGCTTATTTTAGGTACTGAATTAGCGTGTTGAGCAAGTTTTCCACCTCTTGAAGCACAATATTTTATTTTCATATAAAGATAATACAATAAGTGCGACATATAGTAAAGATTCAATAAATAGTTTAGTACATAAATGGAAAAAATATGTGATATAATTTTTGTAAATGGAAAATATGCCTTATCTCAAGGGGGAAATATGGATAAAATTTGTATTATAGAAGATGATTTTAAGCTATGTGAGTTAATTAAAGACTATCTAGAAGATAAAGGATTTTGTGTATACATAGTAGAAGATTTTATTAATATAGAAAATGCAATAAGGGCGGAAAAGCCTAAATTAATATTATTAGATATAAATCTACCTTACGTGGACGGCTATTACGTTTGTAGAGAAGTTAGAAGTAAATCCAATATTCCAATAATAATTATTTCTGCTAGAAGTGGAGAAAAGGATCAGGTTTTAGCCATTGATCTCGGAGCTGATGATTATGTAACCAAGCCCTTTAAGCTGGAAATATTACATTCTAAGATTAGGGCTATTTTAAGAAGATCCTATGGTGAATATGCGTATGCAAATAAGTGTATTGAAGAAAAAGTTTTATATTTACAGGAAAAAGATTTCACTATTCATTTTAAAGACAAAGCTGTCGAACTTACCAAAAATGAGTTTAAACTTATTAATAAGTTCTTACTTAATCCAGGAAAGGTAATCAAAAGAGTAGAGTTTTTTCAGGAACTTTGGGATGAAGATAATTTTGTTGATGAAAATACACTAACAGTAAATATAACGAGAGTAAAGAATACTTTTAAGGAACTAGGAATTCATAACATTATAAAGACTAGAAGAGGTGTTGGATATATTTTTGATGATAGTATCCTTAAAGAGGTAGAAAAAAATGAAAAGGATAATTAGAAATTTTTTTATAGATAGGTTAATATACATAGTGTTTATGGTCATAAATTCCTTATTGCTAACAATATTTTATACCTTTACTGTAGGTGAAAATGTTGAGGTAATATATCCTCTTATAATAACATTATTTCTTATAGCCACTTTATTAAGTATTGATTGGTTTCGATATTGTTACTTTAATAAGGGTATAGAGGAAATACAAAAGGAGGAGAACAACAGGTTAAAAGCATCCACAAGAGAACAAAGGGAAGTAGTAAAGGCAATCAAATATATTAAATTAAACCACATGGAAAAGCAGCAAGAGCTTCTAAGTGATTATGAAAGCAAAATATACTTTTTAAGTGGTGCAATACATAAGTTTAAAAATTATATATCTGTTATTGGCCTTATTATAGAAAGAAATAAATATAAAAATCAAGAATTAGAATTAATATTAAAGGACATAGAATATGAAAATGATAATTTATCTGCTTCTTTAGAGCAAGTTTTAAATTATATAAGGCTTGATGGTTTTAGCAATGATTTTGAACCTGTAGGCCTTAATTTATATGATGAAGTTAAAGATATAATTAATAAAAATAGGAATGCATTTATTAATAGCAGTATATTTCCTATTTTAAATTGTACAGAAAAGGATAGTTTTATTGTAACCGATAAAAAGTGGAACAAGGTAATAATAGAACAAGTCATTACAAATGCAATTAAATATAGCTCACTAAAAAAAGAGAATAAGAGCATATATTTTAAAATTAGCAAAAGTGAGAAGAATGTGTTTTTAGAAATAAAAGATGAAGGTATTGGCATAGAAAACTATGATTTGAAAAAAATATTTCAGCCTTTTTTTACAGGGGAAAATGGTAGAAAAATAAGAAATTCCACGGGAATAGGTTTGTATTTAGCCAGAGAAATAGCATTAAGGCTTGGCCATGAGATACACATAAAATCAAAAGTTAATATAGGCACAGAGGTCACGATAAAATACCTTTCAAAATTGTAAGGTTATTTTCACATAAATAAATTTTTATATGTGGCAAATAACTTTAATATTGTAAGTGAAAGGTGATGATTACATGGAAGTTTTAAAAGCAAAAAATCTAATAAAAATATATGGAAGTGAAAATGGAGTTCAGGCCACAAAAGCATTAAATGGAATATGTTTTAGTATAGAAAAGGGTGAGTTTATAGGAGTTATGGGGCCCTCTGGCAGTGGCAAAACAACTTTACTTAATATATTCAGTGGCATTGATAAAACAACATCAGGACAGGTAGAGATAAATAACAGGGATATATCGAAAATGAGTAAGAATGAACTTGCTTTATTTAGAAGAAAGGAAATGGGTTATATATTTCAGGACTTTAATCTTTTAGATGGATTAACAGTAGAGGAAAACATAATACTTCCAATGGTTTTGGATAAAAAATCACCAGAAGAAATGGAAAAGAAATCTACAGAGCTTATGACTCAGTTTGAAATAAAGCAAATAGCAAAAAAATATCCATATAACATATCAGGAGGTCAGCAACAGAGGGTAGCTGTGTGTAGAGCACTTATTAATGAGCCTACAATTATCTTTGCAGACGAGCCCACAGGCAACCTAGATTCAAAAGCCTCAAAAGGTATCATGGAATGTTTTGAAAAAATGAATAGAGAGCTACAAGCAACAATATTAGTAGTAACTCATGATGTTTTTGCAGCTAGCTTTTGTAACAGGGTTATATTTATTAAAGATGGCAAAATGCATTCAGAAATAATTAAAAAAGGTACAAGAAAAGAATTCTTAGATAGTATATTTAACTCATTAGCTGTACTTGAAGGTGACAGCTATGACTTTTAAAGATATAGCAATTAAAAATTTCAAAAGGAACATAAAAAAATATTTAATATACTATTTGTGTAACAGCTTCATAATAGCAACGTTTTTTATGTATTCAGTATTAATTTTCAACGAAAAGCTTTGGACAACGTCTCAAATAGAAAAAGGTGTACTGCAAGCATTGATTGTTCCCAATGTTGCTTTAGGTGTATTTTCTTTGGTTTTTATAAGTTATGCTCATGCTTCATTTATAAGGTGGAGAAAAAAAGAGTTTGGTATATTTATGAATCTTGGCATGACAACTAGTGATATTATAAAAATAATCATTTATGAAAATACCATAGTAGCTTTAGGGTCAATAGTATTGGGGCTTCTAGTAGGAAGTGTTTTTTCAAGATTATTTTTTGTAATTATAACAAGACTATTAGGGGCTAAGGGCATAAGTTATATAATTGGCTTTAAAAACTTTATATTTCCCATAATTATATTTAGTGGTATTTACTTAGCAAACTTAATAACTACAATAATAACTGCCTATAGATTTGAAGTTATTAAGCTTTTAAAAGCAGATAGAAAAGTTCAAAGCAATAGATTCAGTAATCCACTTCTAGCCATAATAGGACTAGCAATAGTTGTACGATCATTAATTATTTTGTATATAAATTTTACAGTGATAACTAGTAATATGCTTCTTGAGAATACTATATTAATTTCAATAGGGGTTTATATTTTTATATCACAATTTGGAGGTTTTTTAATAAAGTGCGTTAATCGAAGTAGAAACATATATTTCAATAAGTTGTTATTTATAACTAGTGTAAACAACAAGTTTAAGCAGACTAAAAAGATAATATTTATCATGTCAATTTTAGTTGCCGTAATAATATTCTACATAGGTTTTGTACTTAGCATGTATATAACAGCTGAGAAAACTGCGGTTAACGAAAACACTTATCATATTACTTATGCTGAGCTTGGGGATAAAAATATAATAACTTCTGACAGGATAAATGATATAATTGTAAAAAACAATGAAAAGATAACAAAACATAAAACAGCAGAGTTTGTTATATATTACGGAACAGATAAAGAGCCAGATGAAAAGATTATTATGACTGATAAAGAGATAAATAAATTAGCAAATACAAATTTTAATGTTAGTAAAGGTAGTTATATATTTCTTAATCAGTTTGAGGATATGAACCAAAATGAAAAGAATAATTTCAAAAACTTCAATTTGAGTTTTAGTTTTAATAGTAGAATATATGAACTGCATAATGAGAAAAATGTATTTAAAGCAATATTTAGAAGTAATAATTATTATTACAATGATATTATGGTTTTAAATCAGGCTGATTACAATTATATTAAGGCTCAAAATTATTGTTGTGAAACTGGAAGATTTCAGTTATACAATTTTAATAACTGGAAAGATACAAAAAGTATAGTGGATGAATTGACAGAACAATTGTATATGTCAAATAAAAGTATAAAACCTGCAAGTCCCAAGTACTTTAATGATATGGAGCAGGAACTTTTAAAAATTGCATCACCAATTGGAGAATATACTTACAATAGACAAGCAGACATATTAATACTAGTAACTTCATCTTATCTAGGAGTTTTCTTTTTTATAGCCGTTGCCATAGTGTTATTTTTAAAACTCTTATCAGATGTAGATACTGATAAAAGGAAGTTCACTAGTATGTACAAAATAGGAATTACAGATGAAGAAATAACAAGGCAAATAGGGAGTGAGCTTAAGCCTTTATTTTTTATTGGACCTATCATTGGGATTACACTAGCTTTTGCTTATACTATAATATTCAATCAAGATCAAACAGATAATTTGAAAAAGTATACTATATATTCTAATCTAACTGTTTCATTCATATTTTTGATAATACAAGTTTTGTATTATTTTATATGTAAGAAAATTTATTGTGATGAGATATTGGAGGATCATATGATTTTAAAGTAAGAAACTTGGAAGCGAAAATAGAAAATGTTATAATTAAAGCAGAGGCGGTTATCGATGGTTTATCTATGGAGTTAAAAAAGATATTTATTTGAGAGGAGAAAAAATCATGAAAATAGGGAATGGAATTGAAATGCTTGAAATATCAACAGAGGTTATGGGGAGAGCAGGTGCTATTAATCCAACATTAATTTGGGATAAGGATACAATAATTCTTGTGGATGCTGGATTTCCTGGACAATTGCCATTGTTTAGGGAGGCTATTGAGAAAGCAGGCGTTTCCTTTGAAAAAATTAACATGATTATACTTACACATCATGATCTTGATCATATAGGAGGCCTTTCTGGTATTGTGAAAGAGCTAGAGGGGAAGGTTAAAGTGGTTGCTCATGAAGAAGAAAAGCCATACATACAAGGTGATAAGGTTCCACATAAGTTAGCTAAATTAGAAGAAAATTTAGAGTCTCTTCCTGAAGAAATGAAAGGAAGATACAATATGATGAAAGCGGGCTTTGCAAATTGTAAAGTAAAGGTAGATCAAGTGCTAAAAGATGGTGAGGAATTGCCATACTGTGAGGGAATTACTGTTATTTATACACCTGGTCACACAATGGGACATATTTGTTTGTATATTAAACAAAGTAAAACGCTTATAGCTGGAGATTTATTATTTGTTCAGGATGGTAAGCTTTCTAAAGCATCTGCAGCTATTAATTTTGATGCAGAATTAACTAATAAATCCTTAAAGAAGTTAACAGAGTATGATATCGAAACGGTAATATGTTATCATGGTGGAGTATATAGGGATAATGTCAATAAGAGTATTGTGGAATTGGCAAAGCAATAAGACATCTTCAAAAAAATAATAAGTCCACCTAGCGGCTAATAACATGGACTTGTTATTTTTATTTGTAAAAAAGTATGTTAATACAGCAGCCTTTACTATTTCACCATAGCTTCATAAAACTGCTTTGGTGTAACTCCATACTCGTTTTTAAAGGCTCTAAAGAAATTAGAATAATCACCAAAGCCACATTGCTTATACACGCTGGTAATTGGGGTTTCCTTAAGTATCAGCTCCTTGGCTTCTATGAGCTTTTTCTGAACTATATATCTATGAAGGGTACTTCCAGTATGCTTTTTAAATTCTCTAGAAAGGTGAAACTTGCTAAGATAAAAGCATTCGGAAATTTCATCCACAGTAATATCCTCTTCTATATGATTATTAATATACTCTATTATCCCATCAATTAGATTGCTCTTTTTTATATCTACATCTAAGCGTACCTTGTCATTAAAGGCTATATTATTTATATGCACCAAAAGTTCAGTAATATAAGCTTTATAAAGAAGCTCACGGCCTATGCCCTTATATGACTCCAAACTAATAAGTTTGTTAAGAAGCAATCTTATATTTTGCTTCACCTCAAAGTCTGCTCTTAAAACATTGTTTCTATTAAGACTTTCAAAACAAAGAGAAAGATTTGTTTCCTTAGTTGAAAGTTCTTTTAAAAAGGACCTGTTTAGCCAAAGAACAATCCTTTCATAGACTACATCTTTTGAATTTATAATAGCTTGATGAAGCTCTTTTGAGTTTATTAAAACTATATCTCCAGGTTCTAAACAAAACGTTTTACCTTCTATTAAGTATGTTACATCTCCAGAAATAAAAAGATAACATTCATAAAAATCGTGGTGGTGAAGACTTACCTTTCCAAGGTCATTATTTGAGTAATGGAATATTTCATAATCACTTGACAACATGTATTGACGAGTTAAATATTTATGAGTTTTTGTTTTCACTTAAAACACCTTCTGATTTAGTTATAGTATATATATTATTTCATATGAGCATTTTTTGCAAGTTACGTAGCAAGAATAGCATATTTTTATAGGTATAAAATGATTATAATGAAGAAAAATCAAATATATTAAGGAATATGTTCTATCACAGGAGGAATAATAATATGAAATTATCGTTTAGATGGTATGGAACCGATGATGCAGTAAAGCTTCAATACATTAGACAAATTCCAAACATGTACAGCATTGTAACTGCAATTTATGATGTACCCGTTGGAGAAATATGGGGCATGGATAGAATACTTAAGCTAAAAAATGAAGTGGAAAGTGAAGGCTTAAAGTTTGATGTTATTGAAAGTGTTCCAGTGCACGAGGATATTAAGCTTGGATTACCTACAAGAGAAAAATACATTGCTAATTATAAAGAGAATATAAGAAATCTTTCAAAAGCGGGAGTTAAGGTAATATGCTATAACTTTATGCCAGTATTTGACTGGACACGTACACAACTTGATAAGGTATTAGAAGATGGTTCAACTGCTCTTGTTTACTATAAAGAACAACTAGAAAAAATGGATCCTCTTAACGGAGAATTATCTCTTCCTGGATGGGATGCTAGCTATACAAAAGACCAGCTTGCAGATATATTTGAGAAATACTCAAAGGTAGATGAGGAAAAGCTATGGACTAATCTAGAATACTTCCTCAAGGAAATTATACCTGTTGCTGAGGAATGTGATGTGAAGATGGCAATTCACCCAGATGATCCACCTTACAATATATTTGGACTTCCAAGAATAATTACAAATGAAAAGAACTTAGATAGATTTCTAAAGCTGGTAGACAGTAAATATAACGGACTTACTTTATGTACAGGTTCTCTTGGGTCTGCAAGCTTTAATGATGTAGTAAGAATGGTAGACAAGTATTCTAGTCAAGGACGTATACATTTTATGCATGTTAGAAATGTAAAGCTTCTTGAAGATGGCAGTTTTGAGGAAAGTGCTCATTACTCACCTTGTGGATCCTTAGACATTGTAGAGATTATGAAAGCACTCCATAAAAATAACTTTGATGGATACCTTCGTCCTGATCACGGAAGAATGATTTGGGGTGAAACTGGAAGACCTGGCTATGGTCTATATGACCGTGCATTAGGTGCTATGTATATTACAGGAATATGGGAAACACTTAATAAGGGAGGAAAATAAAAATGAAATTACCTTTTAATATAGATTTAAATAATAAAGTAGTAGTAGTTACAGGTGGTGCAGGAGTACTTGGAGGCTCTTGGGTAGATGCCCTTGCAGAATGTGGAGCAAAGGTGGCAATACTTGATAGAGCGTTACCAGCCGCTGAAAAGAAAGCTGCAGAGGTTGTAGCTAATGGTAAAATTGCCCTAGGCATTGAGGCAAATGTACTTGATAAAGCAAGCCTTAAAAAAGCTCATGAAGTTATATTAGAAAAGTTTGGTCCTTGCGACATACTTATTAATGGAGCTGGTGGAAACAACCCCAAAGGAACAACAACTAAGGAATATTTATATGAAGAAGATCTAAAAGAAGAAAATAAAGATCTTGTTACCTTCTTCGACCTTGATGAAGATGGAATAAGATTTGTATTTGACCTTAACTTCCTTGGAACTTTACTACCTTCACAGGAATTTTCAAAGGATATGATAGGCAGAAAAGGCTGTAGCATAATAAATGTTTCTTCAATGAATGCATTTACTCCGCTTACAAAAATACCTGCATATTCAGGAGCAAAAGCAGCTGTATCAAACTTTACACAATGGCTTGCAGTTCATTTCTCAAAGGTAGGTATAAGAGTAAACGCTATAGCACCAGGCTTCCTTGTAACAAAGCAGAATGAAGCTCTTCTTAAGAACCCTGATGGAAGTCTTACTGAGCGTTCTCACAAAATACTAAACAGCACACCTATGGGCAGATTTGGTGAGCCAGAAGAACTTATGGGAGCACTTCTTTTCCTTGCAAACGAGGAGGCTTCAAGCTTTGTAAATGGTGTGGTTATTCCAATTGATGGTGGCTTTTCAGCATATTCTGGGGTTTAGAAAATTTTTATAATAAAAATTTCACAAAGGGTTATTAATAAATGAGAAGAGAGAATCGTCGAATATGGCGATTCTCTTTATTTCTTTAGCTTAAAAAAGTAAAATATTAAAAACGGTGTAATTTATGTTGCCATTATTGTTCTGCTGTTACAGATAGCCTAAGAAGAAGGAATTCGTACAAATATGGAGAATATTACTGGTTTTAAGTTACCAGCATATAATTACATACCATTTAAATCGATAACTTCAATATTAAAGTCCCCTTCTTTAGGCTTAATCATTAAACAGATTTTTGGAAATGTTTTATTGCTTTTACCTTTACCTATATTTATAGCCACCTTAAATAGGCGTGTAAAATACAAAACTTTATTTATTTGTGGTTTCTTGGTTTCTGTTTCAATCGAATTAGGGCAATTTATTTTGGATGGCTTCTTTACTGAAATTTCCATACGTTGTACGGATATAGATGATGTTATATTAAATAGTCTAGGCGTTCTGATAGGCATTCTAGTATATAAGTTTACTAAGCAATATATATTAAAGCTAGAACAAATTATTAATTTTCAATACGATAACGCTGCTATAAAAGAAGGAACTACTGAAAATAAAGAAAGATAGGATGGTGTATATGAAAGATATTTATTACATTGGTGAATTAGTTAAGGCGTTAAAAATAAATAAAGAAACAATAAGGTACTATGAAAAAATTGGATTGCTTTCTCAGCCTAAAAAAGACTGTAATGGATATAGAGTATATTCAAAAGAAGATAAAGAAAAAATTGAAATGATAATTATTTTTAAAAATTTTGGTTTCTCATTAAAAGAAATAAGCATTATATTTTCAAAAATTTATAATGATATATTTGGGCAAGATGTGGATAGTATTAAAAATATAGTTGAATGTAAAATAAAGGAAATGGATTATAAAATACATGAATTAGAAAAAACAAAAAAACTGCTTCAAAAAGTAAATAATGATGTATTATCGGGAAATAAAGTGTGTTGTTATGATTTAGATGACTTATACAAAAATAAAGATTGACTGTGTATTATAGTACATGGTTTACAATACCAGTAAAATATGATTATTCATGGAGGAAACATTTTGAAAAATATAATATTTTATTTTACTGGGACAGGAAATAGTTTGGTTGTAGCAAGAGATATTGCTCATAATATTGAAGATACAAAGATTGTATCTATTGTGGATGCTATAAAAGAAAGTGATATTGACTTGGATTATGAACGAATAGGCTTTGTTTTTCCTGTGTACTTTTCTTGTATGCCTAAAATTGTAAAACTGTTTATTAAAAAGTTACACTTTAAAAAAGGGCAATACGTTTTTGGTGTAATTACATTATCAGCAATATGTGAAATTGCTCTTTCTGAGCTAAGCAGCTCAGTACATGAGCAGGGTGGGATTTTAAATGGAGAATTTCTAGTAAACATGCCAGGAAATAATATTATTGCACATGGTTCTTTTCCAGTGATAATTCAAAGGTGGCTATTAAAAAAGGAAAAGAAAGAAGCAAGATACATTTCAAATGTAGTGCGGGAAAAGAGGACAACGCCCATTAAAAAAGGGGATGTTTTATCTCGTCTTACCGAAAAAACTCTTCACAAAACAATAGAAGAAGATTTCAATAAAAGAGCACAAAATTTTCATGTAACTAGCAAATGTACAGGCTGTGGAATTTGTGAGAACATATGCCCAGTAGAAAATATAAAAATTTTGGATTTGCAGCCTCAATGGGGAAATAACTGTGAGCAATGTATGGCTTGTATTCAGTGGTGTCCGAATGAAGCTATTGAGTATGCAAATAAAACTACAAAAAGAGTAAGGTATCATAATCTTGAAGTGAAAATATATGATATGATTTCAAAGTAATAACTACTAAGCTATTAAAGAAAATCGAAATGTTATAGAGCTCTAATATATTTTGTATAGATAGAATAAGAAAGATACGTACTCACTTATAGAATATTGACAAATGGATAAAAAGGTAATATATTATCAATAAAGGTAATGTATTACCTTTTGTCTATTTTATTAAGGAGGTAACATATGGATAAACTTGAGATTATGGATGATATGCAATATTTATTTGGAACAATTTTTGTGGTCTCTAATCGAATTGATGCGCTGCTAGAAAGAGAATTTAATAAATTTGATATTACAACTAAACAATGGTTTTTATCGATTATTATAGATAATTTATTTGATAGTCCGCCTACTATAAAAGAGGTTGCAAGAGAAATGGGGAGTTCCCATCAGAATGTAAAACAGATTGCTTTAAAATTAGAACAAAAAGGATTGCTAATTTTGGAAAAGGATAAAGAAGATGCACGTGTCACTAGACTTAAATTAACTGAAAATGGTCATGATTTTTGGATAAAGATTAGAGGAGAAGGGGTAAAATTTAATCAAACATTATTTAATAATATAGATAAAGATGATTTAGCTGTTACTAGAAGAGTAATGAAAAACATGCTTTTAAATATTAACGAAATAGACCAGAAAAATGAAAGGGGATCTAAAGAAGATGAATAATACTAATTTAAAACAAATTATGAATAAAAATAAAGATATGATTTTGCATACAATTACTTTTGCAATCATAATTTTAAGCATAATAACTTCGTCAATAGGTCTTTTTTATAAGACAGGAGGTAAAGCATTTAATTTTGTGAATCAATATGGTGATAAAGTAAAAATATATGGTAATGGGCTGTATGCACATGATTCATATTTTAAGGCGCCTATATTTCGTGGAACAGATTTTACAATTTTGTTCATTGCCATTCCAGTTTTAATAGTAGCATTGATACTAGATGTGAAAAAGAAAAAATTAAAAAATCGATTATTTCTAATGTCAGTCATCTCTTTATTTACGTACTATTCTACAAGTATAGCATTTGGGGTAACCTATAACATATTATTTTTAGTGTATGTTGCTCTTTTTTCAGCCAGTCTTTTTGGGTTAATTATTGCAATTAAAAGTATAGATACAAAACTCGTAGCTGAAAGTATGGGAGATACATTACCATTCAAAGGAATTTATATATTCTTAACTTTAATCGGAATTGCACTAATTATAGCTTGGCTTCCAGATATCATTAATTCATTAGTTATAGGACGTTCTTTAGAAAAAATCGAAGTGTATACAACAGAAATTACATATGTTTTAGACATGGGGGTAATTGTTCCTATTGCTTTCATTTGTTTGGTTGAATTGAAAAAAAGGAGTGGAATTGGATATGTCTTATTAGAATTGTTATTGACAGTATGCAGCCTTATCGGTATAACTCTTCCGATTCAAACAATATTTCAAGTAACCGCAGGAATTTCAATTCCAATCGTAGCTATTCTAACAAAAGTAGCAAGTTTCATAATACTAGCATTCTTTGCACTATATTTTAATATTAAATTTTTTAACAACATGAAATGAATAAATTATACTTTAGTATTTTCATATGAAAGGTAGATTTCTTAATGAGACAAAAAATTAAATATGTATTTATAGTTTTCTTTAGTATTATACTTGCTATGATTTTTCATATAATAGCACAAAATTACAGCACAACTCCTAAAGTTGCCAACTGGAGTTTTCTTGTAAATAAAATAGGTCTAGTTCCAACAATTATTTTATGGTATGTTATTGCCTATGGCAGTATATCCTATATATTTTATAGATATGAAAATAAATTTACAGGATTAAAAAGTATAAAAGGTTTACGCTATGGGATAGCCATTGGCATACTGTGGTTATGTGGAATGTTAGAAGGCGTTTCACTTTATGGTAATCCAGTAATAAATGAATTTGTTACTGGGCTTTGCGATGCTGTACCTATAGTATTAATGGGTTTATTACTTGGAATATTTACAACAAAAAATAATTATGTTGAAAACAAAAAAGAATCAGCTAATCTTGGTAATATTCTTGTTCCTATTTTTGTTTTTTCTATCATATTTCTAATCGGGCGTTACTTTTTTTATTTTACAAACATCATAAAATCAGGCTATCAAACAAGCAAATATTTTACTTTTTGTTGGACCTTGTTAATGGGCACTTGTATAGGTATAACATATATATTATTGAGAAAATCAACTAAATCGCCATCACAAATTATAAGCTCATTAAAATTTGGAATTATAATATTTGGTGCTAACTGGTTAGTATTTACTGCGTTCATGCCATTTATTTTTAAAGACCTTTTAAGTGCTTGCATTATTAGAGTTATAGTTGACACATTATTAGTTATTTTAAGTTATTATGTATTAGAAGTTTTAGGAAAACTGATTGTAAAAGAGAAATAAAGCTTAATTTTTAGCTTTTCCTGCCAGGATATTAGTCCATGCTCCCTTTTTCAGCTGATGATATAAAAGAAATTATGCTGTTAATGACTGTTTACGCTGGTTTTCCATCAGCAATAAATGGGACAAACACTTTAAAAGAAGTTTTAGATGAAAGAAAATTAACGGTGTAGTCAATAAAACCGACAATGAAATTGAGGATAATTAATTAGCAAAAAAAGACAGGATTTACATAGGAAGCTAAGATATAATATAGGAAAAGGTTAAGGGAGGGAAGTAGCCTAATATGAATTATGATGCTTGTATTAAGAAATCTATTGAGTATATTGAACATAATCTAAATAAGAAAATAGAACTTAAAGAGCTTGCAGATAAGGTCTTTCTATCAAAGTACCATTTTCACAGGGTTTTTCATGCCAGTGTTGGTGAGCCTGTAGCTGAATATATAAGAAGGAGAAGACTTATGGAAGCGGCCAATGAATTGCAGGGTACAGATGATAAGATTGTGGATATAGCACTAAAATATCAGTTTAGCTCTCAGGAGGCGTTTACAAAGGCTTTTAAAAAACTTTATGGAATGCCTCCAAGGGAATTTAGAAGAAATAGAAGCAATATAACTCTAATGAGTTCAAGGAATAAAATTACAAGTAAGTTATCTATGGCAGCCTAAAATAACAAATTTAAGAGGTGATATTTATGAGTTATGTACCTGTAGTTATTGAACAGACAAATTTAGGAGAACGTTCCTATGACATCTACTCAAGGTTACTTAAAGATAGAATAATTATGTTAAATGATGAAGTAACTGATGCCACAGCAAGTATAATTGTGGCACAGCTGCTGTTTCTTGAAGGTGATAATCCAGAAGCGGACATTAATTTTTATATAAGGCATCTGAAAAAAATAATAAGTCCATATTGCGAGATAATTTTGCGTACTACAAGGAAACAGGTTCCGTTAATACTAAGTAGTCTTAGCGGGTTCTGCTGACGCAGTAGTACGCGAAATTAGCCGC
>Ga0255360_1000255_pt1 | contig 14111 bp, 12 predicted proteins | sample GFST50metaG_FD_186004 | JGI IMG/M metagenome (GOLD analysis project Ga0255360, IMG submission 186004) | Peat soil microbial communities from Stordalen Mire, Sweden - G.F.S.T50 | ecosystem: Environmental > Terrestrial > Soil > Wetlands > Peat | place: Sweden: Norrbotten County, Stordalen Mire... | reverse complement strand
CATTTTCAAGTCCACTTATTGTTCTAATCATTTTCAATTGAACTTCTTCTGGAAGAGAACTTGATAAACCACCAATATACATCTCATTTGTATTTTCTCCCTCAGGCTCTATAAATATCTGATGTTGGTTCTTATCTGGAAATCTCATTACTTTGTCCTCTATGGATGGACAATATCTTGGACCAACACTTTTAATACTTCCATTGTATAAAGGTGATCTATCTATGTTATCCTTTATTACTTGATGTGTCTCACCATTAGTATATGTTAAATAACAAAGTATCTGATTTCTATCTATATTTCCACTTATAAATGAAAAAGGTGTAATAATCTCATCGCCAGGCTGCTCAATCATCTTTGAAAAATCTATAGATCTTTTATTTATTCGTGCAGGTGTACCAGTCTTAAATCTTCTAAGATTTATGCCTGCATCTATAAGGCTCTGTGACAATTCATTTGCTGGAAATAGTCCACTGGGGCCTCCACTGTAATTTACTTCTCCTATTATTATCCTTGACCTAAGATAAGTTCCTGTAGCTAATACTACTGCTTTTGCAGCAAAATAAGCCCCATTTTTAGTAAGAACCCCCTTAACCTTTCCGTTAGCTATGTCTATACTAATAACTTCTATTTGTCTAATATATAAATTTTCTTGATTCTCAAGAACTTCTTTCATTCTTTCTGCATATCTTGTTTTATCAGCTTGAGCTCTAAGAGAATGTACTGCAGGACCTTTTGATAAATTCAGCATTTTTGACTGTATAAAAGTATGGTCAATGTTTACTCCCATTTCTCCACCAAGAGCATCTACTTCTCTAACTAGATGTCCTTTAGCAGTTCCCCCTACATTAGGGTTGCATGGCATCATAGCTATACTATCCAGGTTCATTGTGCACACTAATGTTTTAGCTCCAATTCTAGCTGATGCTAATGCTGCTTCACACCCTGCATGACCAGCTCCAATAACTATCACATCAAAACTATCACTATCATATCTAATCACTCGAATCACCTACTTTCCTAAACAAAAATCTTTAAATATCTTATCTATTAAGTCTTCTTCTAAAGTGTCGCCAGTTATCTCTCCTAAAGAATGCCAAGCATTTCTTATATCAATTGACGCTAAATCTATAGCTGAAGTATTACTTAAAGCTTGTGCTGCATCTTCCAAATTACTCTTAGCTCTTATTAATGCCGCCTTATGCCTAGTGTTAGTAATAAGGTATTCCTTTATTTTGATATCTCCTCCAAAAAACATAGTTTCAATTTTTTCTTTCAATTTCTCTGTTCCAAAACCATTTTTGGCTGAAATTTCAACAATATATCCAGAATTTATTCCTTTTAAGTCTTTAATGTCTATTTTTCGAGGTAAATCTATCTTATTTAGCAATACTATATATTTTTTATTTTTGATATATTCAATTATTTCTAAGTCCTTTTCATCTAAACTAGAGCTAGAATCCAACATAAATATTATTAAATCCGATTCCTCTATCTTTTCCTTTGATTTTTCTACACCTATTTTTTCAACAATATCCTCTGTTTCCCGTATTCCTGCAGTATCAATTAAATTAATTGGAATTCCAGCAATATTTACATACTCTTCAATAACATCTCTTGTGGTTCCTGCAACTTCAGTAACAATGGCTCTTTTTTCTTCTAATAATGTATTTAACAATGAAGATTTACCAACATTGGGTTTACCAACAATAGCAGTTTTTAACCCTTCCCTTAATATCTTACCTTCATCTGCAGTCAAAATTAAATTTTTTATTCCATCCAATATTTTATATATTTCCGCTGTGGTTTTCTCAGATGTCATTTCTTCAAGGTCATCTTCTGGATAATCTACTGTAGCTTCTATATGTGCTATAATTTCAATTAATTTATTTCTAAGTCTATTAATTTCCTTAGAAACCCTACCGTCGGCCTGCATAATTGCCGATTTCATACTTGCTTCAGTCTTAGACGTTATTATATCCATAACAGCCTCTGCCTGGCTAAGATCTATTCTTCCATTTAAAAATGCTCTTTTTGTAAATTCTCCTGGCTCTGCAAGTCTTGCTCCATTTTTTAATATTTCTTCTAAAATTATTTTAGTTGCTAAAATACCGCCATGACAATTAACCTCAACAGTATCTTCCGCTGTAAAGCTCTTTGGTGCTTTCATAAAACTAACTATTACTTCATCAAGAATGTCACCATTTGAATCTATTATAAACCCATATCTCATTGTGTATGGTTTTATATCTAAAATACTTTTTTCATTTCTTGCTTTAAAAATATTATCTACTATTTTCAAACTATTATTACCTGAAACTCTTATTATAGAAATACCACTTTCGCCTATGGCCGTCGCTATTGCAGCTATAGTATCAAATTCTTTCATATAAATTAAGAAGCTATATTGAAACACTAGTCATATTTATGCATATTCAAAAAAATAACTAGTCAGTATGCTAATCTATTTTTTTAACATGCCTTATTTCAAATAACTTCCATTCCTCCTTTCTTATTTATTTAATATGCCTTAGGCATATTAAATAAAATATACCAGAATTTTTTTCAAGATGCCTAAGTAAAAAGAAAGCCATCAGGCTTTCTTCAAATCGATAACTACGTATCTACGAGGTTCATCGCCCTCACTATAAGTTTTAATATATTTGTCTTCTTGAAGCACCGAATGAATTATCCTTCTTTCATAAGGATTCATAGGTTCAAGCTTCATAATTCTACCTGTTTTTTGAACTTTATGAGCCATTCTCACTGCTAACCTTTTTAAAGTATCTTCTCTTTTAGCTCTATAATTTTCAGCATCTAACACAACTCTCTTATATTCTTCGCCTTGATCCTTATTTACAACTAAACTAACAAGGTATTGAAGTGAATCTAGCGTTTCACCCCTATATCCAATTAAGATACCCATATTGGGACCATTTAAAACAATTTTTATTAAATTTTTACTTTCACTTATATTAATTTCTGCCTCTATGCCCATATTATGAAGAATACTTCTTAGAAAATCTCTTGCCTCATTGGCATAATTCCTTTTAAAGGTTACTTTTATTTTAGCAGGTCTTCTTCCTATAATACTTAAAATCCCTTTATTTCCTTCATCAATAACTTCAATTTCAACTTTATCTTCTGTAACGCCAAGTTCACTAAGAGCATTGCCTTTTGCGTCCTCGACGGTTTTGCCTACGTATTCTATACATTTCATGTCCTAAAACACCTCCTTGGCAACCTAAGTTTAGTTATTATTAGATATCTTTTTATTGTTTTTTTCTTTTTTATCATCCTTATTGTCCAAAGACTTAGTTTGACCTATAGTGTTTTTATTCTCATCCTCAGCTTCCCCTTGTTTTTTAAGAACTAACATAACAATTCTAGTTTGTGTCATTTGTATTATGTTACCTACAGTCCAGTAAAGAACCAATGCAGCATTGAACTTCAAACTCATGTATAGTAATACACCTGACATAACCAAATTCATAGTACGTGATTGTTTTGCTTGTTCTTTATCAGTGTTGTTCATAGTCATTAACATCCCTGAAACATATGTTGTTGCACCTGAAAATATAGGAAGTATTAATGAAGTCCAATCTGAAAGACTAGATGATTTTGACAAATCATGAATCCATAAAAATCCAATTCCATGTATCTTCAAAGTATAAAAAACATAGTATAACGCTATAAGAATAGGGTACTGCAATATAAGGGGTAAACATCCTCCAAGAGGATTGACACCCTTTTCCTTATACAACTTCATAGTTTCTTCGCTAAGTTTTTGTTTGTCATTTTTATATTTTTCTTGTAACTTTTTAACTTCAGGACCAATTTTTGTCATAAGGAACGAAGATTTCAATTGTTTATAGTTAAACGGCATTAACAACATTCTTATTATTATTGTAAGAATTATTATGGATAAACCATAAGAAATATTTTTATCAGGAAAAATACCTAATATAGTATTATTTATAGTCTGAAAAAAACTAACGAATATATCATTTAAGAACTTGATTTTAAACAAAATCATATCCTCCTATATTTTTATTTAACTGGGTCGTATCCACCTTTGCTAAACGGATTGCACCTTAAAATTCTTTTAATTGACATAAAAAGACCCTTTAAAGCTCCATATTTTTCTATTGCTTCAATAGCATACATAGAACATGTAGGATAAAACCTACAACTTGGTCTTTTTAATGGAGATATATATTTTCTATAAAATTTTATCAATTTTATTAGCATCATTCTGATTTTCATATAAACCTGCCTTCTTAAACAGATTTTTCATAGAAGTTTCAACCTCTTTATAGCCCTTATCGTTACACGAATATCGGGCAATAAAAACAAAATCATAACCATTTTTTAACGATTCTTTGTTCAATCTATAGCTTTCACTTATTAATCTTTTAACTCTACTTCTAATTACACTTTTTCCTACTTTCTTGCTTACTGATATTCCAGCTCTATTCAAATCTTTATTTTTATAGTTCTTAAAGACATATAAGACAAGAAGCTTATTGGAAAAGGACTTACCATTTCTATATACCTTTCTGAACTCAGAATTCTTTCTTACTTTGAATTCTTTCATAATAAAATCTACTACTCCTTTTTCCTGCAATTGCAGAAAAAGGCCACAAAAGCGGCCCTTATGCTGTCAATCTTTTTCTTCCTTTTAGTCTTCTTCTTCTAAGAACATTTCTTCCTTGTAGAGTACTCATTCTCTTTCTAAATCCATGTTCTCTTTTCCTTTGTTTCTTTTTTGGTTGATAAGTCATAAACATAACAAATGCACCTCCTTTGTGCAGCTCAATTTTTTTATATAGCAATTCCTTACTAACACATTTTTAGTTTTACTTTTATATTATATATTCACCTTATATTAATGTCAATATAAAGACTTTTGTTGATATTTTTAAACTTAATCTACACTTTTTGTGGATAACTTCTTGAATAGCTGTTAATGATTTGATATTATTAGAAAAGGGTTGTGAATTATTTGAAGGGTTAAAAGTTATACACATGCTGTGGACAAAATTGTGTATAACTTGTTTACTCCATAAAAATAAAATATATAATTTCTTATTTTAATATTAAAAACTGGCTGTTTTACTATAGTTTAGATATGTTAATATATATTTTTTTACGCTGTTGATAATAATAGTGTTGTATTCTTAACTAACAATATTATAAACATGTGAATATTTTTTACTTAGTTTGTCAACAACCTAAGATAGATTACTAAGTTTGTTTATATTGTTGTTAATAACCTGTTCGTTTTGAACATAAAAATTTTTTTACTGGAGGATAAGCTATGGGCACCCAACTAAATACTATATGGGAAAAAACTTTAAACATAATAAAAGGGGAACTTACGGAAGTTAGCTTTAATACTTGGATAAAAAGCATATCCCCTTTATCTATGGATAACAATTGCATACGACTTGGTGTCCCTAATCAGTTTACTAAGGAAATACTTGAAAGCAGATATAAAGATTTACTTTCTAATGCTGTAAAATTAATTACTAATAAAAAATATTCTCTACTCTTTAATATAATTTCAGAGGAAGCTGCAGAAATAAGAGAATCAAATGATGATCAAGATAATTTAGTAAACAGTGAAGATGATATGCATTCAATCTTAAACCCTAAATATAAATTTAATTCCTTTGTTATAGGAAATAGTAATCGTTTTGCTCATGCCGCATGTTTAGCAGTTGCAGAAGCTCCTGCCAAGGCATATAATCCACTATTTATATATGGAGGAGTTGGACTCGGAAAAACTCACTTAATGCATGCAATTGGACATTATATACTGCAAAATAACCAGAAGGCAAAGGTAGTTTACGTTTCATCAGAAAAATTTACAAATGAGCTAATAAACTCTATAAAAGATGATAAAAATGAAGAATTCAGAACTAAGTATAGAAATGTAGATGTACTTCTTATAGATGATGTTCAATTCATTGGAGGTAAAGAACGTACGCAAGAAGAATTTTTCCATACATTTAATACACTTCATGAAAGTAATAAACAAATAATCCTTTCAAGTGATAGACCGCCAAAGGAAATACCTACACTTGAAGATAGGCTTAGATCTAGATTTGAATGGGGACTCATTGCAGATATTCAACCACCTGATTTTGAAACAAGGATAGCTATATTAAAGAAAAAGGCAGATGTAGATGATTTAAAAATTCCAAATGAAGTTATGGTTTATATAGCAACTAAAATTAAATCTAACATAAGAGAATTAGAAGGTGCATTAATAAGAATTGTAGCCTTTTCTTCCTTGACCAACAGAGAAATAAGTGTGGACCTTGCTTCTGAAGCTTTAAAGGACATAATATCTAATAAACAATCAAAACAAGTTACCATAGGACTAATCCAAGATATTGTATCTAATTACTATAATTTAAGAATAGAAGATTTCAAATCTGCTAGACGTACTAGGAATATAGCTTATCCAAGGCAAATTGCAATGTATTTATCTAGAAAATTAACTGATATGTCTTTACCTAAAATAGGTGAAGAATTTGGAGGTAGAGACCATACCACTGTAATACATGCCTATGAGAAGATATCTGAAGGCTTAAAAAAAGACGATTCACTAAAGAACGCTATAAGTGACATAACTAAGAAAATAAATCAAAAATAATAACAATTGTTTATAATAACTAGAGAAATTGCTGTGGATAAAAAACTCATTTTAATTTAATCTTAACAATGTGGATAAAGCTAAATTTTTATCATTTACTTATCCACAATTATTTTTCCCTTAAATTGTGCAAAATATAGGTTTGTTGGTGTTATACACATATCAACAGCCCCTACTACTATTACTATACTAATTATTATCTAATCTAATCTATTTATATAACTATTATTTGTGTTGATAAAAGGAGGCTTTTACATGAAATTCATATGTGAAAAAACTAAATTACAAGAAGCAATTTCAGCAACTCAAAAAGCAGTAACTGGAAAATCAGCTATGCCTATTCTACAAGGATTATTTATAGATGCATCGGAAGGCAAAATAACTATTATTGGTTCAGATATAGATCTAAGCATTGAAACTAAAATAGATGCAAACATTATTGAAGCCGGTAAAGTTGTTGTAGATGCAAGACTTTTTGGAGACATAGTAAGAAAATTACCTAATAGCAATATAGAAATAAGCTCAGCTACAGATAACTCTATAGAAATAATATGTGAAAAAACTAAATTTAATCTAATACATATGAATGCGGATGATTTTCCAACACTTCCAAATATTGATGAAGATAATATCTTTTGCATAGAACAAAAATTACTTAAAAACATGATAAGAGGAACTATGTTCGCTATTGCACAAGAAGAATCAAGACCTATATTAACAGGTGTTTTACTTGAAATAAAAGATGGAAAAATAAATCTAGTTGCACTTGATGCATATAGGTTGGCACTAAAAAGTGAATCAATAGACAGTGACAGCTCTATAAAAGCAGTAATTCCAGGTAAAACTTTAAGTGAAGTTGTTAAAATTTTAGAAGACGAAGGTGAAGTCAATATTACCTTCACTTCAAATCACATTTTAATAAATTTGGGTGAAACCAAAATAATATCTAGACTTTTAGAAGGTGAATTCATAAAATACACTTCCATAATCCCAGAAGAATACAGTTTAAAAATAACTGTAGAAAGAAATAAAATTTTAAATTGTATAGAAAGAGCATCACTTGTTGCAAAGGAAGGGAATACTAATTTAATTAAATTTGATATCAATGATGAATATATGGTTTTAACTTCTAATTCTCAATTGGGAAACGTAAGAGAAGAATTAAATATAATTTTGCAAGGTGAGCCTCTTGAAATTGCATTTAACGCAAAATACATGATTGACTTGCTTAAGGTAATGGATGAAGAAGAAATATATATGGAATTTTCTAGCAGTGTAAGCCCTTGTATTGTAAAAAATAAACAAAACAATAATTGCACTTATTTGGTATTACCTGTAAGATTATTGAATAATTAAATTCATAATATCGGTAGCGTCAGTTAAGCGATTTAAAATAGCAAAATTGGATATAATCTATAGTTAGGGGGTACAGGTATATGAAAGATATAAAAATAGAAACTGATATAATAAAACTTGATGCTTTTTTAAAGTGGGCAGGTATTGTTACACAAGGATCTGAGGCTAAGTTTTATATAAAAAATGGTGATATTAAACTTAACGGTAATGTTGAAGTTCAAAGGGGAAAAAAGCTAGTAAAGGATGACATAGTAGAATTTAATGGTGAAAGTTACAGAATAGTATAAATTTTTAGTTTCTCCATAAGTTTAAATACTTATGTTATAATATATTAAGGTGTGTAATTATGCATATAAAGTCATTAGAGCTAAACAATTTCAGAAATTATGAAAAACTTAACATTGAAATGAATAGAGGTGTAAATATTTTTACTGGCGATAATGCTCAAGGAAAAACAAATATACTTGAGAGTATTTATTACTGTAGTATAGGAAAATCGCACCGAACGAATAGAGATAAAGAACTTATTTTGTGGAATAAAACTGAAGCATATATAAGTCTTTATGTTTGTAAAGATAGGATAGATAAAAAAATCCAAATAAAAATTTTCAAAGAAGGAAAAAAAGGAATAAATATAAATTCAATAAAGTTAAAAAAAATATCTGAACTTTTTGGGATTTTTAATGCAGTTATTTTTTCTCCTGAAGATTTAAAAATTATAAAGGATTCACCAAGCGTTAGAAGAAAATTTCTAGATATAGAGCTTTCTAAATTAAACTATAAATACTATTATGCTCTGGTACAATATAACAAGGTTTTAGAAGAGCGCAATGCCGTATTAAGAAATAGGAACTATAAAAATTATGATATTCTAGACGTGTATGATATACAACTTTCTAAATACGGAAGTTCAATAATTAAGTATAGATTAAATTATATAGAAAAATTAAATAAATTTGGCAGTGTCATACATAAAGATATAACAAATTGCAAAGAAAGCATAGAATTCAAATATATTACAGGTATTAAAGAATTTGAAAATATCGAAAGCGATTTGTTAAAAAATTACGAAAAAAGTAGAAAAAGAGATATTGATAGAGGTGGTACGTCATTGGGACCACATAAAGATGATTTTGGCATAAGTATAAATAATACAGATACAAAAAGTTATGGATCGCAAGGCCAACAAAGAACTGCTATTCTTACAATAAAGTTTGCTACAATAAATATTTTAAAAGAGCATACAGGTGAAAATCCGGTATTATTGCTAGATGATGTATTATCAGAACTTGATACTTCAAGGCAAAGATATATTTTAAATTCAATAAGTGGAATACAAACAATTATTACATGTACCGGAATTAGCGATATAGAGAAATACATAGATAATAGTTTTAAAATATTTAATGTTAAGGACGGGAAAATATCATAAGATAAATTAAAAATAAGGAGGAGTGTTATGTTTTTACATTTAGGTGAAAATGTTGTTGTTCCCATAAAAGATATTATTGGAATTTTTGATATAGAAACTACTATGTACAGTTCTGATACTAGTCAGTTTTTAAGAATGGCAGAAGAAGATGGTTTTGTTGAGAGAATAACAAAAGATAAACCAAAATCATTTATAATTGCAGAAGTAGATAAAATGAGCAAAGTTTATTTATCACCAATATCTTCTGCAACTTTAAGCAAAAGAAGTCAGACATTTAATTTTGAAACGTAGATAGTTTTTTTAGAATAGGAGGATTTTCATGTCAGAGAATAATGGAGTTTATGATGAAAGTCAGATACAAGTACTTGAGGGACTTGAAGCAGTAAGGAAAAGACCAGGAATGTACATAGGTAGTACGTCGCTTAAGGGACTTCATCATCTTGTTTATGAAATAGTAGATAATAGTATTGATGAAGCACTAGCTGGGTTTTGTGAAAATATAAACATTGTTATCCATAAGGATAATTCAGTGTCAGTATGGGATGACGGAAGGGGTATGCCTGTAGGAATTCATCACAAAATGGGTATACCTACGGTTGAAGTTATAATGACAATACTTCACGCTGGAGGAAAGTTTGGTGGTGGAGGCTATAAAGTATCAGGAGGTCTTCATGGTGTTGGTGCATCTGTTGTTAATGCATTATCTGAACAATGTGAAGTTGTAGTTAAAAATGAAGGACACATTTGGAGACAACTTTATGAAAGAGGTAAGGTTGCAAGTCCTTTTGAAAAAATAGGGGATACAGAGGAGCATGGTACTCAAACAAATTTTAAACCGGACAGTGAGATTTTTGAAAGTCTAGAATTTGAACATGATACTTTAGTTCAAAGGCTTAGAGAATTGGCATTTTTAAACAAAGGTATAAAAATTGTTTTTTCTGATGAAAGACAGGAAAAAGAGGAAGTATTCTACTATGAGGGCGGTATAAAATCCTTTGTATCTTACTTAAATAGAAATAAGGAACCATTGTTTAAAGAGCCAATCTATGTTGAGGGAATCAAGGATGATTACGCAGTTGAAATTGCTCTTCAGTACAATGATGGGTATGTGGAAAATCTATTCTCATTTGCCAATAATATAGACACTGTGGAAGGTGGAACTCATCTTTCAGGTTTTAAAACAGCATTGACTAGAGCTATAAATGACTATGCAAGAAAGTTTGGTTTTATAAAGGAAAACGACAAGAATTTATCAGGAGAAGACATAAGAGAAGGGTTAACTGCGGTTATATCTATTAAACTTACAGACCCCCAATTTGAAGGACAGACAAAAACAAAACTTGGAAATAGTGAAGTAAGAGGAATAGTGGATAATATTGTTGGAGAAAAGATGAGCACTTTCCTTGAAGAAAACCCTGAGGTAGGAAGATTAATAATAGATAAGTCATTAGTTGCAGCAAGGGCAAGGGAAGCAGCTAAAAAAGCAAGAGAACTCACTAGAAGAAAATCTGTGCTTGAAAGTACAACTTTACCTGGTAAACTTGCAGATTGTTCATCAAAGGATCCATCAGAATGTGAAATTTATATTGTTGAGGGTGATTCTGCTGGTGGTTCTGCTAAGCAGGGAAGAGACAGAAAATTCCAAGCAATACTTCCTCTAAGAGGAAAGATAATGAATGTTGAAAAGCAGAGAATAGATAAAATTTTAAATTCTGAAATGATTAAAGCCATGATAACTGCTTTTGGAGCAGGAATAAGTGCAGATTTTAATTTAGAAAAAATAAGATATCATAGAATTATAATTATGACAGATGCTGATGTAGATGGAGCACATATTAGAACTCTCCTTTTAACATTTTTCTATAGGTATATGAGAGAGCTTGTTGAGAAAGGACACGTCTACATAGCTCAGCCTCCACTATATAAGTTAGCTAAGGGAAAGAAAGAAATATATTGTTATACAGATGAAGAGCTAGATAGAGCCGTAGCTGATTTTGGCGGAAAAGATAACAATACAAACATTCAGAGATACAAAGGTCTTGGTGAGATGAACGCTGAACAGTTGTGGGAGACAACTATGGACCCAGAAAGAAGAGTACTTTTAAAAGCAACAGTTGAAGACGCTAGAGAGGCAGATGAAATATTCACTATTCTTATGGGTGATAAAGTTGAACCTCGTAGAGAATTTATTCAACAGAACGCTAAGAATGTTATAAATTTGGATATATAATTAACCACAGTAAAAGAGGTGTGTTACATGGACAAAAATGAAGGTAAGGTTTTACAAGTAGACATAAGTAGTGAAATGAAAAAATGTTATATTGACTATGCAATGAGTGTTATAGTAGATCGTGCACTTCCAGACGTAAGAGATGGACTGAAGCCTGTACATAGAAGAATAATATATTCTATGCATGAGTTAGGACTTACGCCTGAAAAGGGATATAGAAAATGTGCTAGAATTGTCGGGGATGTTCTTGGTAAGTATCATCCACATGGAGATGCATCAGTGTATGATGCTTTAGTTAGAATGGCACAGAGTTTTAATTTAAGGTATCCTCTTGTAGATGGACATGGAAATTTTGGTTCAGTCGATGGAGATTCAGCTGCTGCAATGAGATATACAGAAGCAAAGATGAATAAGATAGCTGTTGAAATGATAAGAGATATAAATAAAAATACAGTTGATTTTATACCAAACTTTGATGGTGAAGAAGAAGAACCCTCTGTAATACCATCAAGATTTCCTAATTTACTTGTTAATGGTTCAGCGGGTATTGCAGTTGGTATGGCAACCAATATACCTCCTCATAATCTCAATGAGGTTATTGATGGTATATTTATGCTTATTGACGATAGTGAAACAAGTATTCTTGAACTAATGACAAAGATAAAAGGACCAGATTTTCCAACTGCAGGAAGTATAATAGGAAAATCAGGAATAAGAGCTGCCTATGAAACTGGTAGAGGTAAAGTTGTAATTAGGTCAAAATGCGAAATTGAAGAAGCAGAGGGAAGGCATAAAATCATAGTAAATGAGCTTCCTTATCAGGTAAATAAAGCAAGACTCGTAGAAAATATAGCAGAACTTGTTAAAGATAAAAAAATAACTGGAATATCAGATCTTAGAGATGAATCTGATAGAGATGGTATGAGAATAGTAATTGAGCTTAAGAGGGATGCAAATCCTCAAGTTTTATTAAACCAGTTATACAAACATACAAAGCTTCAAGATAGTTTTGGAATTATTATGCTTGCTTTAGTAGATGGAAAGCCTCAATATGTTAATTTAAAACAAATGCTTGAATATTATATATCTTTCCAAGAAGAGGTTATAAGAAGAAGAACACAATTTGAATTAGATAAAGCAAAAGCTAGAGCACACATACTAGAAGGTCTAAAAATTGCACTTGATCACATTGATGAAGTGATTAATATTATCAGATCATCTAAAAATGTAAGTGAAGCTGAACAAGGCTTAATGGACAAATTTAATCTTTCAGAGAAGCAATCAGAAGCTATTGTTGAAATGAAATTAAGAAGACTTACTGGTTTAGAAAGAGAAAAAATTGAAGAAGAATTAGCAGAGCTTATGGAAAGTATAGAATATTTATTAAGCATATTAGCTGACAAACAAATGGTTTTAAATATTATAAAAGATGAGTTAATAGAAATAAAAGCAAAATATGGTGACGAAAGAAGAACTCAAATAGAAAGTGTTGAGAATGAAATAGATATAGAAGATCTTATTGAAGATGAAGATGTTGTAATAACTCTTACACATGCAGGATATATAAAGAGAATGCCAGTAGATACCTATACTGCACAAAGAAGAGGTGGAAGAGGTATACAGGCAATGGCAACTAAGGAAGATGACTTTGTAGAGCATATATTTGTGACATCAACACATCAACACATTTTATTCTTTAGTAATAAGGGCAGAGTTTATAGATTAAAGGCATATGAGATTCCAGAAGCAGGTAGAACTGCCAAGGGAACAAACCTTATAAATCTTCTTCAGCTAAATCAAGATGAAAAAATTCAAGCAGTAATTACGCTAAAAGAATTTGATCCTGATAGATACTTAATAATGGGTACCAAGAAAGGTGTAATTAAAAAGACTTCATTGGATGAATACTCATCGATAAGAAAAAATGGATTAATTGCTATGAATATTAGAGAAGATGATGAACTTATAGGTGTAAGATTTACAACTGGTGATAGTGAGATATTAATGGTTACTAGAAATGGATATGCTATAAGATTTAATGAAAAAGATGCAAGACCATTAGGAAGAAGTGCAGCAGGAGTAAGAGGTATAAGTTTAAGACAAGATGACATTGTAGTTGGATTAGAGATTGTAGATCCAAGTCAAGAAGTTCTTGTAGTAAGCGCTAATGGCTTTGGAAAAAGAACGCGTATAGCTGAATACACACTTCAAAGAAGAGGTGGAAAAGGAGTAATAACCTATAAAGTTTCTGAAAAGACGGGAGAACTCGTAGGTGCTAGAATGGTAAAAGATTCAGATGAAATGATGCTTATAAATTCTAATGATATTGTTATAAGAATTAATGTATCTGATATTTCAACTACTAGTAGAAACGCTATGGGAGTAACACTTATGAGAAAGACAGAAGATGAACAGGTGGTTGCATTAGC
>Ga0255360_1000254_pt1 | contig 14174 bp, 9 predicted proteins | sample GFST50metaG_FD_186004 | JGI IMG/M metagenome (GOLD analysis project Ga0255360, IMG submission 186004) | Peat soil microbial communities from Stordalen Mire, Sweden - G.F.S.T50 | ecosystem: Environmental > Terrestrial > Soil > Wetlands > Peat | place: Sweden: Norrbotten County, Stordalen Mire... | reverse complement strand
AATAAGATATGGACTATCATTGTAATGGCTTAGTAAATGACTATATTTAACCTGTGGATGATTATTAATATAATTAGCTGCATAAATTGGCTCATTGCTGTTATCTACCTTAAACAAAGACATTTTGTTTGAAAAGAAATTATATGTGTAGAAAACATTAGGCATAATCAAAACAGCTTCAATAGCAATGAAAATAATTGCCTTTAATAATTCTTTGTTTATCACATCTCTTAATGGTCTTAAATTGTATATTCCTCTTGGAAAACTACTAAGGAAATTTTCTAGTGCACCTATTATATAGGTTGCTAAAATTGGCAGTGCTAAAATTGATAAAAATATAATCTGCCTCTCTGAAGAAAGTGCTAAAATTATGATGCTGCCTGAAAACAGTATGTCTTTTAATTTAACTTTATTAAGTGCATAAATTAGTACCATAAAAATAACAATTATTAAAGAAGCCTTATAATCATATAAGCTTGTAACCTTCCATTCATTAATATAGGTTTTTTCAAGAGACATTTCTTTCATAGCATTTATTGTATACATATATATGTTATAAGTATAAGGGTTTACTAAAATACAAAAAAGTGATGCAATAAAATACTTATAGTTTTTAAAAAGCGTGTAATAAGCAAATATAATAATATAAATTGGATATACTCCGCCGTGCAAGTTTATACCTATTATTAAAACAATGAGTCCAATTAAATATTTTCTTTTCTCTAGTAAAATGCATAAGGAAAGAATTACAATAGCAGAAACAGTTATTGGCCTAAAAGCCAAGCCCACATCGCTATATAAGGACACCAAATAGGAACTTGTACAAATTAACGGAACCCATCTATTTTTGCTTCTTAGCTTTGTAAACACATAAAGCAAAATACATGTTATAGCATTAGCCACTCCCATGAATATAGACACAGATAAGAATCCGTGAATAGAGTAAACTAAGTAAGCAACAATTCCAAATAACCATTCATGACTAATCCATTTAAGGTTCATACTTTTTCCGTACCAAGAAAAAATGTCATGGTAGGGGATGCATACATTTTTTATAATGTATTGACCTACTTTTATGTGCCAGAAGCCGTCATTTACTATTTTGAAGGTTAGGCCGTAGAAAAAAGCGAAAGCAATCAATACTAAACCAATTAAAGCATGTACTATATTAATTAATTTTTTTGTTGCTTTGTTTTGCATTAAAATTACCCCTTACATATTAGTTAATATAAGTTAATATAACATATATTAACTTATATTGGCAACATAATATTTACTCCTAAGAGCAGTTCAAAGTAATGCAAATTCTAATGCACCAAAGTATTTTTCACAGTCAAATTAATAGTGCCTTTGCAATAAATTTGGGTAGTATTTTGGGAAGGCTTTTGTGCTATAAGCCCTAATGTTGCACTAATACCATCTATACTTACAAGATCCGAACCATCCTGTGCCATTATATACAATTTTGTACCACTTGATATATCACTAACAGAAGAATAAAAATTTTTACCATCAGTACTAATTGTAATATGACTATCACTTGACGTAACAGTTGCCGTGACATCACTTGGTGCTGGAACATTTCCTGCAGCAAAACTAACAACAATATTTCTATAATAATAGACATTTGGCTTATAGTGATTTTCCGGAACAATATAACTGTTTAATCCTGTAAAACTGTAATTTTGTCCTACTCCACTTACATTTCCTGCACCATCTGTTGATTTTGCATATACAGTATCAGTATTTCTTACAGAAATTGGTCCAGTGTAGGTTTGCCAACTTCCATTATTTATTTCATATTGTTCACTTACTATCCCTGAACAAGTTCCATCTTGTGCATTACTAACATCAGGAGGAAAATTAATAGTAGCAGTACTCCCATCATCTGTTACTGTTGGAGTTGGTGGTGGTGTCTTATCTATTTTTACTGTAGCAGTACTTACAGCACTTACATTGCCATCGTCAGTATCTATCGTTCTTGCATATACGGTATGAGTTCCCTCTGATTGTATAGAAACATTGCTATTTGCAGTGTAATCCACATACCCCCCATCGCTTGTACCATCAATTTGATACTGCATTTTTTGTGTTGGATCTGTATTGTTACTTGTTGGAGGAGATAAAGAAAAAGTAACATCTTTATTTGTCCAATTAGTTGTTGATGGATTTATTGTTGGCGATCCTAATACTACTTTATAGCGCATATCTGTTTCCACATTAGGATTAGCAAAGGATAAATCTATAGCAGTGTTCTGGCTACTTGCAAGCGTGTAACCTTTTGGCGTATATACAGTAACAGTATAATGACCTGTTGGTTCATTAATAAAAGTAGCTATACCAGAATTATCAACTTGGCTTGTTTCTGTAGTACCATCTGGCTTATTTAAAGTAACTGTTGTCCCGCTTGGTATAACCCTTCCTAAATCATCTAATACGCTAACATTTATAGTACCTTGTTTAACAGACATAGTAATAGGACAATTTGTATTATATGATGTTCCAGAATAATTATAAGTTAACGTATTGTTTACTGTATAGGTGTTTCCTGTATCATTTGGTTTATTGAGCTTTAAACTTATAGTATTAGTTTGCACTGCATTTCTAGTAGGCATACCATTACTATAATTTACAGTACCAATCTTACTCCATCCGTTACCAGATATTAATTGTATAGCACTAGTATCTGAAGGAGACACATTTAATGGATTTGTACCAAAGGTAATACTTCCATTTGTTCCTGCTGTAGTGTTATTAGCTGTTGCAGTTAAAGTAATATTAGCTGTATCACCTACAAGATACCCATTTGCAGCGTTATTAGTAAGGGATATTGTAGGGTCTGTAACATAAACTAAACTTTTTTCGTCTTGTCCTGTTGCTCCTTTGTTATCAGAAACTTGCACTGTAAATTCAAAGTTACCATTTAAATTTAAGCTATTTAACAAACTTTGTGGAAGTACTATATTAACAGGTACATTACTTTCAATGGGTCCTGTAAACTTAGATTTAGAAGCATTTAAAACACTTGAAGTAACATCATGCTGCACGTTGCTTTGATCTGTTATAATAAATTTCCAACTCGGCATTGGATTTCCGTCAATGTCTTCCGCTACAAAACTACAATTAAAATTTTGATTTTTAGAAACATTTTGACCATTAGTGACATTTAATTTAACAATTGGTGCATGATCAGCACTTCTTGATGCTTTGTAAATTGTGTTGGCAAACAACTTCAACTCATCATCATTACTTCCATTATTAACCGTCTCAGAAGGAGAATTATGTCCTGAACCTGAAAACGTTACATTTCCTTTTGAATAAGTATAATAATAGTTTCTAGGATCCAAAGGATTTTCACCATTTCCAATTAATGTATACCATGGAATTACATTTTCATCTTCTAGGTTTAACTGAAACCACTGTTCATGGGTTTCAGAAATATTTATTGGATCATCTACTAGCGAATACGGAAAGGAATTAATTAAACCCTTATTAATTTCTTTAGCCTGTGTTGTAGTATTAAATTCATTAACAAATCCACTTAAAGATCCATATGAATAGCCAATTTCATTTTTACCATTTGGATACTGATCGTGAGGTATTGCAGAACCATCAACATTATCACCAGATGGATTATTTGCATCAATATATCTACTTTGTCCAATAATATCTCTAAAATTATTTTTTAAATAATATCCCCATCCATTACTAGTTGGTGAACTAAGTAACCAAGGAAATATACCTTTAGCATCACTTATAGTATCGTGTGTAAACATAACACTTTGCCCTGAATTAATAAAATTCTTAATTTCCTTAATAGCATCAGTATTAACAATATCACTACCACCATCAGATAACATGCCATAACTATCTGCAAAGCCAATAATAACCATATCATAGTTCCCATTCAAACGCGTTGTAACAGTTGTACCGTCAGTAGCTTTGGCTGTATAGGTTTGGTTAGCAAAACTATTAGAAAAATCATTTGCTTTAACTTCTTTTACTGAAATATTATAAACACCACTTAAACTGCTATATGGAAACTCAGCTGTGCTATTCAAGTCAAAGTTAGTTCCATTTTCAGGTATGATTTGTAATACCCTTAAAGTTTGAGGAGTACCAGCATAATCAACACTGCCAGTTATATAATTTTTAGTACCAGTTACTGTATCTGTAACTTCTAACTTCCACTGCAGTAGTCCACAAAATCCATCTGGTAAACTATTATATTCTATTGAAAAACCTGTACCTCCATTTGTAGGCTGCACATGTGCTAATGCCTCAGATGGTTGAAATAAGCCATCACTGTTCATGTCAAGAAATAAATCTGCTTTTACGGGATGGTTTGTACCGGAACCATCATTCATATTGAATGTGAATTTTAAGTTTTTGTAGTTTGGGTCACTTTCTTGAACAATAGTACTTTGATTTGGAGTACCACCAGAATTAGCTTGGTATTGTAATGGCTGTGATGTAATACTTAAAGTAGGTTTTTTATTGCAGTTATTATAATTACTAACGATTTTATTAATCACATCACTTGCACCTGATGTTTGTATAATCTTATTTATTAATGTACTTCCATTAATATTATCAAATGCAGTACCAGTAAATTTGTCCACTGCAAATATTTTATATAAATTTGTATTCTTAATTGTACTTTTAGCAGATAGAATAGTATTATCAAATAAGGTTAACTGCCCTGATTGTATAAAGCTTACTAAACCTGAAGCCTCAGCTGTTGGTTGCCTAACGGGCGGATTAGATGCATTGCTCGCATCAGGGACAGGTACTCCCGCTCTTTTATAAGTTATGTCATTATCGGTATAAGTTTCTTGATAACCATTTTGATTAATATTAAGTCGTCCATTTGTTGTAATAAGTGCATTTGTTGTGGCACTATTAACCGTTACTCCTGGAGTTGCATTAGGACCAATAGCCATATAGTGCACTCCTCCAGACGTATTATTTCCAATATAAACCACGTCATACTCCCCATTTATCTGATCAATGATACTGATATATTGACTCATGGGCATAGAAGTAATATTTAGAGTATAGGTAACGTTATTAATATTTACCTTAGTATTGTTGTAACTTTGCAAATCATAACTTGTCCCAGGCTGAACCTCTAGTATTTTTAACTGCGTTGTTGTATCTCCCAGAACAGGATTATTTTTGATTTTTGTGTTATTTGTACCAATCACACTGAACACCAGAAAAATAGATAGAAAAAAAGCAAAAAGTTTTTTTATAAATTTCATTGAAAACTACACCTCCCAAAGACAAAGATTATTTATATTGATTTTGTATTTTTTCGAAACTCCCTTAATTAAATTCTATATCAATATACCTCAATTTTAATCCATAGGCATATCCATCTAAGTAAGAGTAAAAATTAGTGTCCGCTTCAGTACCATTTGCTTGCGTATTAGGATTTGGAAGTATATCTTCTGGTTTACTTTGTTGATTTTCTGCTTGGTCATAGGCTTGTAATGTGCTATATGGATTGTCTGTATTGGTATCGTCATATTCCAACAGATGCTCTAAAAGCTCTTGCTTTCCACTCTGCGAACCTATGCCTTTAATGTCAAACTGTGCTGTAATATCAGCACCATTTTTTGTATCTATAACTTTAGTTACATCATTACCATTTTTTGCATAATAAAATTTTGTTGGATCTCCATTATAAGTAATTGCATTAGCATATATATTACAATTCCATAATCTTAAGTTAGAATTACTTCCTGCATCAATTGTTCCATCACAATATATTATATAATTAACTAATGGTTCTTCCATCTGTCCAACCTCTAAGTGCTCTCCAGCTGGCACATGAACAAAAATCACTTTATAAAACGTACAAAATTTCAACATATCCTGTACAAAGTTATCATTATTATAGGTTATACTATCCAAATAGCTGCTAATAGATTTATTTAAAGTACTCATCTGGCTAGAAACATCAATTGTATTAAAATTACTATCCTGAGTGGTTATGTAATTATACATTTGATCAGTTAATGATTTTAGTGTTAAGTCATTTTCCGATCCTAAATCTCTCTTCATAGTAACCATATATGGATTTTTTGTATTTGCATCATTTTCACTTTCAAATGAATCTGAATCGCTAGTATTAATAGTATTAACTAACGGTGCATTTGTATCTTCAGTAACTGGATGAGTAAACATTTTATCGTAGTATATATTTGAAATATCATTTTCGTCTACATATGCCGTAATAGTTTTATGTATATTTTGAAAAAATCCTGTGGAAGTTATAACTATACAATTAACATTATTTCCGGAGGTACTATCTATGCGAGTTCCTTGAGAAAATTGGTATTGATAGGAACTGCCATCGCTATTAGTATTGGTTACTGTTGCGGTTAAACCTGTTAATGAAAATTGAGTACTATGAGTAGGATCTGATTGTACAGCAATATATTCTGAAAAATCATCAGCTACGTGTTTTTTAAAAGCTATAACAGCACTCTCCATACCTTCTTCTGCCGAAAGTCTTGCCTTATTACTTTTCTCATAATAAGCTGTTGTTGTTCTGTTTGATAGGGACAGAGATAAAATGGCAAGCATAAATGTGCTTATTATCATAACAGCACATATTGCATATATCAATGCATAACCTTTTTTCTTAGTTGTCCGCATTTGTATCACCCCCATCATATCTTATCCTTGTGGCATTGGAATTAAAGCTTTCATTAAGTGTAACTGAGTTTCCATTAATAGTTATGTTTTTTTCAAGTGAGACACTTATATTAAATGAATTATTTTCGGAATCTGGCACCTCGGAATCTAATGGACTTACTTGGACTGAAGCAACATTATTTACAATAACTTGTTCACTTATTCCAGCACTTTCCACATTTGAAGATTCTTCTTTCAAATCATATTGATATACCACTGAATTATCTGAACTTGCTTCATAAACAAGATAGTAATTCCCCTGTTCTTCATATATAAATGAATTATTCTTAGTCAAACCAGCAATTTGTTTTTGAAAGTAGGGCAACATGTTATTATTGAAAGTATTTGAATCAAACGTAGTGCAACTACCTTGATTATAATTATCCCTGTTATAACTTCCATATTGTTCACTTCCAATATTTATTGAATTTGTTTCCATTAGCGTAAATTCATTTGACTTTAAAAATATTTTAACAAGTTGCTTAGTACCGTCTGTTAATTGTTTTACTGCATAAATACAACTATTATATGAATTTCCCGCAGCATTTGTATTTAAAAAATCAATGTATACTACAGGCGTATAACTTGTTCCCAAAGTACTTATCAAAGTTTGAAATTTAGGATCTGTAAAATCAGTCTCAACAGAATATGGTGTAAGTCTTGATTTTTTAACATCTAAGGTAATTTGCTCCACAGCATTCTTTGCATCCCCTTGAAGCGTTGTCTGTGTGTATTGCTTTTTATAGACATTTAATTCACCACTTTGATAGTTATATACAGCTAAAGAAAAGATTGAGAATATTGCTATAACAATAATTAATTCTATTAATGTCATTCCTTTATGTTTCATATATCCATCACCTACTTATAGATGTGCTTTCCTCAGCTTCGGAGGTTACATCTTCATTTAAATTCCATACTTTAACATCTATAGTATAATTGTTGTAATAATAATCAATATTAAAATTATTATCATCACTACTATTAGTTTTATTATTAGTCCCTCTGCTAATATGAACTACTGCGCCAAATTGTTTATCTAGTTTATTATCAGTGTTATATGTTTTGCACAATTCAAAATTTTGGGTATCATTTGAATCCTCATCATTTTGAGCCGTAGTAAGATGATAACTCCTTTTTAGAAGAGTTTCAGAAGATAACTCATCATAATTCAAGAAAATATATTGGTATTCATCTGTATCATCCGATGTGCCGAAAAAATAATTAAGTCCTGTGATATTATTAACTAAACTTGGATCCGTTTCTACGATTCCCCTTGATTTTAGTTGATTTAATATTGAATCCGCCACAGATATAGTATGAAACTTAGTATCTTCTGTTTTATACATATTACTAGATGTATTAACAACAAAGGTTATGGAAATCGTTGCTATTGTAAAAAATGCAATGGCTACAATCATTTCAATAATCGTAAACCCTCTTCTTTTTTCTATTCTCATATACTCACCTCAAATTTGAACAGAGTAAAATCCAAATGAACTATTAATTGCCACTGCTAGTAGAATCCAATGCCTTATCATTGTCCTCACCTGAAATATAAAAATAATTTGTTTCAATAGTAGCTTTTTTTGTATTATTGCTGTTTGTTATTTCAACATTATCTATAACATCAATTCTATTTGTATGTTCAAGGTCATCAATAAAATTTATTATATCTGAAATATTTCCTGTTATGGACACTGATGTTCCCATTTCCATTAATTTTCCGTCAGGTATTGCTCTATTTTGATTTAATGTATTTGGCACAGTGGACTTTCCAGAAAAAACCACACCTTCTTGAAAGGTCAAATCTGTAAGTCTTACATTGTGGTTGTTACATAACGAGTTTATCTCAGAAGTTATAGTTGTATCTTTTCTGCTAACTGTAATCTCTTGTGTGGCATTATCGTACTTAGTCTGTAGTTTTTTTATATTTTTCTGAATAATAGCATTTTGTCTTTCTTTAAAAGCAAGTGTATCTAGCTGTGATTTACTGCTATTTATTTGAGAATTAATATTTGATATCTCATCTATACTAGGCAACAATAAAAGTTTTGAATACAAAAACATAAGGGCTAACACTGCAAGAATAATCAATAAAACTTTATCTCTTCTACTTATATCCATCATTTTATCACTTCCTCTACAGTTATTATGAATTTGTATCCACCTTCAGTATTTTGATTTATGCTTATAATTTTCACATCTTTATATAGTCCACTGTTTTCAAGATTATTTGCAAAGGTTGTTACAGAATTTAAATTTTCCGTTTCACCTGCTATGTTTATATTGTCTTGCTTATTATCCTTTATAATTGAATCCGTAGTTGCATCTGATGGTAGTTGTTTTACTATTCCTTCTATCCATTTCAGTACATAAACTTTACCTTTTTGGACAGTAGCTACTGTGTTCATTTGTTTATTATATTGACTTAACTTATCATTTAATTTTTTATTCTGACTACCAATCCAGACTTCTTTACTTAACTGACTTTTCAAATCACTATTATCACTATTAAGCTTCATAATATATAATCTCGGAATGACTGCTACTACAATCATACATGCTATTATAATCCCAGCAATCATCCTTTCTTTTTTACCTGTTAAAATAGTTCCTCGTTTATGGTCTAAATCATAAGGTATTAAATTAAGTTCTACATTTTGACCTTTTCTAATTAATGCTCCAAATGGTGCTATATATTTTTTGAACTCATGCTCATCAGGGAATTTACAAAATACATCGCTTGTACTATTGACAATGGTAGTATCTATATCTAAAAATCCCTTTATATATGTATCTATATTTTTTATCTCTGCTCCACTACCAATAACATAAATTTTGTCCAGCTTCTTTTTTGCTCTGCCTGTCCCAAAAAACTGTATTACCTTTTCAAAGGAAGAAAAAACATTATCAAATAATCTTTTAATTCTTGCTTCGTTCTCATCATTTTTATCTATTTTAGTCAAATCAATATTTTCTTTCAAATAACTAATTGCCTCAGTTTTACTTAGACCTTTTTTTGCAATAATTTGTTTTATGATATTATCAATTCCAAAGGGTAATTCTCTTTCTATAAATAATCTTCCCTTGTCCAAAATAATTATATTACTTTCTGTATTTCCAAGTTTAATTATTCCAATATTTTCTTTTGTATTATCATTGTCATAAATACTCGAAAAAACTCTTGCAACACAGTTTGCAGCTATATCAATAGCTAGTAACTTTATTCCTAATTTTTTTGATACTTCCGCAAATTTATCTATTTTTTCTCTTGGTGCCGCCGCTACTACAAGGTTGTATATACTTTCATCTTTATTCTTTATTTTATCTAATATTTGAAAATTTATGTAATGTTCCTCTCCGTTTTCAGGAAGATATTGACTCATTTCCCATTTAGCCGAGTCTGCAATATGATTGTATTCCATTATTGGTACTGTAGTATGTCTGATAATGACATCCTGACCCTTTATTACAAAAACAACATTACTTACCCGTATATTCTTTTCTGTTTTTAAATTATTAATAGCTTCAACTACTGCATCTACATTTTCTATATTGTTATTTATTACTGAGCCTTCTGGTGTATTAATCTTGTCTAGGAATGATACTTTTTTATTACTGCCTACAATTACTTTTATATCAATATCTCCTATATCTAAAATCATAGTATGTTGATTAAACAATTTTTTTCATCCCCTTTTGTGAATATATATTTTTTCATATATACTATTTGGTATGTACACTGGATATAATGTGCATACCAAATAATATATAAATACCAATATTTATATATTACTTTATAAATATTGATATTTATAGTATTTTTACTTTGATTTATTAATTTGTATAGGTAATAGTACTGCCACTTGTATCACACGTAAAATTGCCATTAACTAATGCCTGTAATTGTGTAAGATTAGTACACTGTGTTGTAATTGCAGGTGGAATTTTAGTTAAATCTAATGAACCATCCCCACCAGTAGTACTTAAAACACTCAAATCAACAGAACCCTCTACTGCTGTTGTTGCTGTACTTGTGATTGGAGCTGTTGTATTGTCTGCGTTATAAGCATTTACTGCATCCATAACAGTTTTAGCTGAAGCCTCAATATTAGATTTTTCTGCCTTTTCTCTGTATCCCCCTATCATTGGCACCAATATAACCGCTAATATGGCAAGAATAGCCATAACTATGATTAGTTCTACCAGAGTAAATCCTTTCTTCTTCTTGTTTTTGCATGTGTTTTTAGTCATTTCTTTTCCTCCTCAATTTATATTTAAATATCATTCGTGAATTTTTATACTCATGATATTTAATAACTTTGATTAATGTATTGAATTATACATCTGATACATCGGTGTAATTACAGCAATAATTATAAAACCAACTACCACTCCTAGTACTGCTATAATAATAGGTTCAATTAAAGTTGTTAGCTGTGCTGTGGTTGTCTCAACCTCACCATCATAAAATTCTGCTGTTTTACCTAGCACAGAATCCATAGTACCTGACTCTTCACCAATCTTTATCATCTGTATTAACATCACTGGAAAAATATTTCTTGATTCTAGCGTTTCTCCAAGGCTTGCACCCTTCTCTATTTCTCCCTTTGTACTTAGTAAAATATCTCTAATAAATGTATTTTCCACAATTTGAGAACATATCTCCATGCTCTGAATGACAGGAATACCATAATTTGTTAACATTCCAAAAGTTCTTGCAAATCTTGCGGTAATAACCTTTTTATATAATTTCCCAAGAAGCGGAAAGTTTAATTTAAATTTATCTAATTTTGTATTACCATTACTTTTCGCACCGATCTTTAATAACAAAAATCCCAAAAATATTACAAGCAATATCACATACCAATAACCCGTTAAAATATTACTAAATGCCATAACTATTCTAGTAGGAAGAGGTAGCTGATCTTTAGTTACACCATTTTGTAAGGACATATCTATAAATGTAGGAAGTACCTTAATAACAAGTACATTTACAATACCTACTGCCATGATACATACCAATATAGGATAGGTTAATGCTTGCTTAATTTTTTGCTGCTGTTTGTACTCCTTGTCGTAATATACTGCCATTCTTAGCATCATCTCATCTAGTGTACCGCTAGCTTCTCCAACTTCTATCATATTCACCAGCATATTAGGGAACTCTCTATATTTTTTCATGGCACTGGAAAGGCTCTCTCCCTTTTGCACCCTATCTGATACGTAAGAAATTACTTTTTTCAGTCTAGGATTTTCAGTCTGCTCCTTTAATATATCCATTGCTCTAACTATTCCAATACCTGCAGCAATAATATATGAAAATTCTCTAGAGAAAATATATATATCCTTTAAAGTTACTTTTCTATATTGCATAATGTCTATATTAAAAACATTTTCTTCATATAATTTTATGCTTGTAGGATATACTCCAATTTCTCTTAATGCCGCAGTTACAGCTTCTTCATTTGTAGCTTCCATTTTTCCTTTTCTTATTGCCCCTTGTTTTGTCCTCGCTTCATAACTATATTGTGGCACATCAATTCCCCCTTTCCTCTTGCTTAGCCCTAATTTACTCTTTTAAGAATGCTATTTTTATTAATTCTTCCACAGTAGTCTCTCCACATAAAACAAGTTGCTCACAAGAGCTTCTTATGGTCTTCATTCCATTTTCTATACTTAAGTTTTTCAAGTCTTCAGTACTACCACCATTCATTATTAATTCTTTATGTTTTTGAGTTATTTCCATAATCTCATAAACACCCGTTCTTCCCAAGTAGCCTGTCCAATTGCACCTTGGACATCCTTTTTCCTTTTTAAGTTTTATGTCCTCACGGTTTTTTACACCCAATATCTCTTTTTCATAATTACTTGCTTCGTATTCTTCACTACAATGTGGGCATACTTTTCTTACCAATCTTTGTGCTATTACACCGGATAAGGCACTAGCCACTAAATATGGTTCAATTCCCATGTCTACAAGTCTTACTATTGAAGATGATGCATCATTAGTATGGATAGTACTTAGAACTAGATGTCCTGTTATAGCCGCTCTTACAGATATCTCAGCAGTCTCAGAATCTCTCATTTCACCTATCATCACTATATCTGGGTCCTGTCTTAATATTGATCTTAGACCTTTAGCAAAAGTTAATCCTGCTTTTACATTCACATTTACCTGATTTACACCCTCAAGAACGTATTCTACAGGATCTTCAATAGTTATGATATTTCTATCATTTGAATTTAACTCACTTAAAACAGTGTAAAGAGTGGTAGATTTTCCGCTACCTGTTGGTCCAGTGGCAAGTATTATTCCATAAGGTGATTTAATTAGCTTTTCAAGTTTCTCTATATTCTCTTTATCCATTCCTAAATTTTCTTTGCCAATTTGAGCACTGTTACTCCTAAGTATTCTAATAACAATTTTTTCCCCATAAATAGTTGGAAGTGTTGACACTCTTAAATCAATATCTTCATTTCCAACTTTTACTTTCATTCTTCCATCTTGAGGTATCCTTTTTTCTGCTATATCCAAATTTGATAATATCTTAATACGTGTAGATAATGGTGCTAGTGATTCTATTGGTAACTTCTTTTTTTCTTGAAGCCTTCCATCTATTCTATACCTTATTTTTATGTACTTATCAAAAGGTTCTATATGTATATCACTACTACTTGATTTTATGGCATCACTTAAAACTAAATCTACAATTTTAACTATAGGTGCTCTGTTAATATCAGTATCTTCAAGATGCTGGCTTTCTTCTTTTTCAATCTTAAGTTTATGTTCCTTAGAAAATTCTTCAGCTGCCTTTTCAACCTTTTCTCCTGAATAAAGCTTGTCTATAATATTTATAATTTCAGACTTTTTGGCAATCAAAGGCTTGACGTCATAACCAGAAGCAACTCTTACATCATCCTGAGCAAAAATATTAAGTGGATCTGACATTGCAACTTCAAGCTTATCTCCAGTAATGCCTGTAGGAACAAGGGTATATTTTCGAGCCAATCTTTCAGGTACAAGCTTTGTTACTTTAAAATCAATATCTATAAAATCTAGGTAAACTCTCTGTATTCCAAGTTGTATTTCAAGTACGTCAATTATATCTTCTTCAGTAATATAACCTTGGTCCGTTAAGATTTCTCCAAGCCTTTTACCAGTGTTTTTTTGTTTATTCAGTGCCTCTTTTAATTCTTTCTCTGTTATTTTACCTAATTCTACTAATAAATCCCCTAATCTTTTAACTTCTCTTGGCATTTTACTTTCTCCCTATGTAAGCAAATATATTTTCTATTTTTTTACTATTTATAATACATTTTTCCTAATTATTTTACAGAATTCTAAATAATAATATATTTCTTAATTCCTTATATACGCCTATCATTTACCATATTATATCACTTCTATCTATAAAATACATCCTTTTTTTATATTTTTACTATTATAACTTATATTTTAACAT
>Ga0255360_1000251_pt1 | contig 14437 bp, 14 predicted proteins | sample GFST50metaG_FD_186004 | JGI IMG/M metagenome (GOLD analysis project Ga0255360, IMG submission 186004) | Peat soil microbial communities from Stordalen Mire, Sweden - G.F.S.T50 | ecosystem: Environmental > Terrestrial > Soil > Wetlands > Peat | place: Sweden: Norrbotten County, Stordalen Mire... | reverse complement strand
CGCGGACGTTCATAAAGACTCGGCGCTTGGGCTCTGCAGAGGCCCCGATAATTACCCCGTCGTACTCTAAGTCTGCCAACGCCGTTTCATCGCCACACACGACCTCGATCGCCGAGCCCAGCCCCAATTTGTCAAGCACCTGTCTGGAAAGTTCCGCGATTTCTGGGACGAGTTCGATGCTGATCCCTTTCACACCGTGACACGTACTCAGCAGCATCGACGTCAATGGAACCGACCCCCCACCGATAAACGCCACCGAGTCCCCCGCTGCAAAGCCGGCAAGTCGTGCCTCATTGTCCACCAAGATCCGATATCGGCCATAGTAATGGAACGACTCTACCTTCGCCCACGGGCCGTCAGCTCTCAGTATGTCACGAGCGTTCTGGATTTCCAGACGCCGGCCCACCGCAACATAGAACGCCCGAATAACCTCCAAGGCGTCGCTTATTCGTTCATTATCGAGAATGTGCCGGGCCAACTCAAAATCGATCTTCGTATCTTGGGCAACAACCTCGATCGTATCAAGGAGAGGTATAACCTCGTCCAAGGATCGGCGTTCGAGATTAGTGTCGTCATGCTTGCTCAGCGCATCGGCTATTGCGCAAATCTTAGTCAAATAGTCGTCATAGAGGAATCTCCCTGTGACAGACCTCACACGTCGCGGCTCGGATGCACCCGCGCGGTGCGCAGCGCCTGAGCTTTGCGGAAAGAGGACGTCAAAAAAGTCTGCGTTGTGATCTCTCTGGCCGCCCAACTCATTCCCCCCAAACGCGTAGTCGAGTGGTGATCTTGCCGTACATTAGCTCATTCGCGCAAAAATGCATAGATTTGACCTCCGATTTGTTGCATTCCCCGTCCCCCTTTTCCTACAGAAGTAGATTCAATCGAAGGTCGAACAAGTTTATCTATCTTGCCTAGCGGAAGGTTCAGTGTGACCCAACCATCATCTCCAAGTGCGCCGTCGAATCGAGCAAGACACCAGATTAAAGCATAGTATCGTCGATTTTTCGGTCATCATGCGGCACCGGTGAACGTCGGTGAGCTTGCCCTTGCGAGGCCCGTTGCATCTATAAGAATTCTCAAGCTTATTTAATAGTATTCCAGTGGACTTAAATATTAGAAGCGACTGCGTATAGCACGTGCCCCGTAGCATGTTCTATAGCCTGCAGTTCACTAAAGAAGTGACGAGAAATGAAAAACATCGTAGAAACGGCGATTGATGCTCGTTCCTTTAAGATCCTGATAACGGCTGTTCAAGCTGCTGAGCTGATCGACATGCTCAGCTCATCGGGCCCATTCACGGCGTTTGCTCCAAATGATGACGCGTTTTTGATGCTGCCTCCTGGTACAGTAGATACGCTCGTTGACCACAAAGAAGATCTGACAGCTTTTGTTGCCTACCATATAGTGCCCGGCAAGTCATGGCAGCTGACCTGATGAGAATGACATCAGCGCAGACCGTTCAAGGTGGAACGCTTACGATTGCTGTGAGGGACGGGGTAAAGGTGAATGATGCAACCGTCATCCAAGCTGATGTTGAGTGCACTAATGGCGTGATTCACGTTATTGATTCAGTGTTAATGCCCAAATGATGGTGGACGATGTAAATCCTGGTTTAAACTTACTTGAAGCAAGCGTTAGTAAGTTGTGCCCCCTAAACACGCTCATCTCTGATACCACCTTGCAGTGCCCACTTTGTCGCTTAAAGAGTGCTAAAACACTCATTTCGCCTTGCTGAAACATTACGCGAACCTTTCGTTAGCTATGCTGGCGGCTTGCTGCGATGCATTTTTTCTGTATTACTAATTGTTATTAGAGGGACAATATAGCTCCCGTCCTTGCCGTAAGTCATTGCTGTGCGGACATGAGCACGTTAACTATGTTTTCCGCTCTAGAGAGCCTAGCAAAGGAAGTAGTATGTGTAGCTAATGCTGCCAGGAAATATTTAAAAAACGTAGTGTCTTCCCGTTTTTGCGGAGAGAGCTATTCAGGCGTTATCGATCTATTCACTCGTAACCTATGAAACCGAAAAAAAGGAGAATCTTAGCTGTGGTTTCCTGCTTTTTCCATCGAGTTAGGCGTCGTGCGAACGCTCGAACAGAAGTGAGGCATCATTGAGCAGCCGCCTAAACAAAAGAAGAATGAGCCAAGCCGCGTACTAGTCAACGCTCGACCGGATGCTCGCGATCTTTTTATCCAATGGCTGAAAAAGATAACGGGATCGAAAGCTGGGTTCATGAACAGGACGTGCTGGGAATGAGAGGTAAAATCCCAGCACGCCTAAAGTCCCCACCTCACAACAGAGGGAACTTTCGTACACCGCTTACTAATACTATCAGCTATTTAAGTCTACTAGAAGTCTATTGGAAGTCCAATAGGCTTGAATATGAAGAAAACGTTGTAAGCAGGGCAACTTCGTTTCCTTCTCGCGCAAAAAGTTCGGATGCGCCAGATCGTTATTCAGCAAAGTCCTTCCGTGGCAATTTCTGAAAACGAAGGCACACCGAAGAATGAGGTGAAAATGTTGACTATTGGACAAAAAATATTTGAAGAAACGGTGAGACCAATTGGAATTACCGTACGATCGGTAGGCCCAGAAGGGGTCGAAACCGAGACAACCATTAGCGCTGAAATTGTTGGTTTTGGGCCGGCTCAAGGTGTGAACGGCAAGCTATTAGGAACGCAGCGCAACAAGATTGGATCCAACGGCATTGTGAGAGGGACCGGTCAGGGAAAGATGGTCTTTGAACAAGGCGAGTTGGTTGTTTGCAAACTTAAGTACGCAGGTAGAATGACGGCTTCAGATGGGCAGAAGCATATCGGCACGCTGACATTCATGACAGTGTCTGAGAAGTTAGCGTGGCTAAACCAAACTGTTGGTGTCGTAGAGGGCGAGTTCAAAGGAGGGCCAACCGGGTCTGGAAAGAATATCATCTACGAATGGAGTTAACACATTAGCAAGAATGATGAAACGGCACTTCAAAATGCCGTTAAAGAATGCGCTACCGCTATTTTTTATCGGTTCGCTCGTTTTGGTCGCAACTTGTGGTTGCACGCAGCAACCACGCGGCGGCCAATCCCCTTAGTGATTTAACACGCAGCTTGCGCTTGTCAACTATCTCTTTCAGGCCACTTTTCGCCAACAACTACCAGGTTAGACCGCTAATCGTTGCCATATGCACAGCGATTGCCCAGAGGTCGATGAGCTCATTTTTGAGATCGCAGCCTGCAAAAGCGATTACGTAGACGTAGCCCTATAACTCTAATTGACTGACCAACTTAGATAGTGTTCTATATAAGATTCCTCGGCCTCTGAGCCATGATGTGATAAACGCTGTTATACGTCAGTTGGCGATGTTTTATTTTGAGCGAACATTCACCGTTACAGAGCCTTTTGATCGCAAGTGAGTCTCGTCGCCGGTAAACTCCGCATAGTAGACGCGTTGGCCTGCGGAAGCATATTTATGAGTGAACGTGTATATCCCGTCTACGCCAGAATAATGCGTCCCGTTCTCGTGTAGCTCTCCGTTAGGCAGGAAATGCCAGATTCTGACCGGCTTCGACAGCCCGGTTGTTCCCTCCATTAAGGTGACAGTAAAAGTCGCGGCGGAGTCTACGACAGGATTCCGGTTTGAGGTGGCAATCGTTAGTGTGGTCATGTCTAGGGCCTCAATTTAAAGTGCGCAATGCTATTATTCGGCTTAAAGTCATAACGTGATACGCGCGTAGTCGTTTAACTATTTGGTCATGCCTACTTTTTCCGTTAATGTCCGCAGTAGCTTTATTAGACCTTGTCGTAGCTGGCAGTGGACAAAGACGATTGAAGGATAACTCAAGTGCAAACGTCCGCAAATACGCCCCGTTGAGACGTTCAGCGCTGCTGAGGTAGTAGCTACACGCCGCCCGTAGATCACAACATACTTGTGCTGTGCATCCCGCAGTGCGCGTTCTACGCTCTCGATCAGTTCTGAAAGAGGCACGAAATGAAGGTAGGCGGCAAAGAGGTTGGGGAGGCCTGATTCGTCTCGCCTGCACTGATTTTGCGCTGCGTTACTGGCGCAACCCTAGAGTCGCGTTGATGGTAATAATCTCACGGCGAGAACGTGCTGAAAGTAAAATTAAATGAGGGGGTCGAGGCGCCGTTTGAGTTGTGGAAACGAGGCGTTGCAGCTTAAATAGTTCTGTGTGTTCAGACGCAAGGTAGCTCCGTTTGCTCTCTTGGCGAGTTGTTGGTTGTTTCTTTTTTCGATTTAGAGCGATTCCTGGGCTCTGTTTGAGAGCTGAATGCAGAAGTCCATAAAGCTTTACTCAGAAGTCCATTAGGCGTCCGATAAGTTTAAGCCGCATTGAAACTATTTTACATATTTGTTTTGTTTATCGGGAGGTGAAAAGATGAAGCCATTAACATTAGCGGTATGTGTAACCATCTTAGCCGCGTTGGTCGTGGGCACATGTGGTTGCACGTCATCGTCGAATGATGCGACAGCTACGCCGACAGCAACTCCGGCCGCCGCCGGTTCATCAAGCTCAACGCCGGATGCCACTTTGTCAGCGATAATGACCCAAATTCCGGGCAAAGATACCGAAAGCATGAGCGTTTGGGGTGCTCGACCAGACATTCCGGGGCAAGTGAGCCGCGCGTCATTCAGTTTTTTCGGTACTGCTGATGGTGTCGATGTGATGCACTTTAACTCAGTAGCGAACGCAACCCTGCAATACAATAAACTCGTTAATAACACGGCAAGTCAGAGCACTCGGTCTGAAACGCCTAACTATTGGGGTCTTTCCTACTACACAGCGGCAGCCGGCCACGCACCAACTGTCAAGCAAGCACAAACGTATTACGTCAGCGACGATGCGGAAAATCATGAATCCATTATCCAATATGACAACGTGGTTTTCTATTATACGCACTCCGACAACCCGATCTACTGAACCTAAGCGTGATAAGCAAATGTTGCCAATTACACGTGGCTTGTTGCCAAGGAGATGACAACTGATGGAACAAGATGAACTTGGCTTTTTCAGCTCTTTGCTAAGTGACTTAGACGATGAAACAATGCCCCTTGACCAGAGGCTTGCAGGCAGAGCGGCTAAGGCGGCTGCGGAGAGCGCGTATAGTGAAGTAGAACACAAAAAACTGCTGGATCTTCTTGAGAAGAAAGGATACGTGTCGTCAGAAGAACGCAAGCGGCTACGAGCGGACGTCCAAGGTGAAGTAGATCGAATGATGAAATCTGAAACCAAAGACTACGTTAAGAAACACCCCGATTCGGTTTTGGCCAAGAGTTTCTTGGAAGGAATCGAGAAATATGACCAGGAATTTGGTAAACGTTAATCACACTTCCGCGCTACTTTTCGTCAACACCTATCTTGCTTGCCGCACTGTCGTACTGCCATGCGCAACGAACTCCTAGAGGTCGATGGGCTCATCCTCGAAGTTGCCGACTACAAAAACAACTATGCTGAGGTGGCCGCCGAAAAACTCTTGAGGAGGTGCTCGACCAGCTGGCCCTGGATTGTATCTCACGGTCCAGGATATGCTGTCATGCGTGCTGCAGGCAACTTAGCGTGTGACGCGCCTTCATCGCTGCTCGAACGGCGTAGGCCGAGCGGACAAGTAGTGAATTGAAGGAAAAGGGTCGCCCTCTCCATCTCCTGCGCTCATAAGAGACGTTTGCCCCTACTCGTCCCTGGACACGGTCAAGCTTAAGCCATATGCAGCGCAAAACGAACGACACTGCGAGTCAGATCGGCGTCGCACGCACTATACGCGGCTTCGAAAATCTCAGCGACGCATCTGCACCAAAAGTTGTTTGTAATGATCTCTCGAGAGCGAAAGCTTTTGCAGCCCAAAACATATGCTCCGCTCCCGCTTCACAATCCTCACTTCGGCAGATTGAAGTGCAAAGTAATGTTCCTAAGCGCCGTTTTGCATCAAGACATTAACTCAGCTTGCCAAGAAGCCAGTTGTCGCCCCCGACGATCGCAGATCAATTTGGATTTAGCCTGTCACCCGTTAGCTAGGCTCGGGATGCAGTGCGATGAGAGCCGGACGGGGCCCTTAGGAGTCATACAGTGACTGAATATCGTCGACTATCGGAGCACGCGGGGAAACCGGAGTGACGATCAAACTGCCATCGCCAATCGCAAGTTCCACCTCGATTCGTTCAGGCATCTCTGACCCATCACTCAGCCGAAACGGATATCGCTCGTCGAGCAGAATCGACATCGGAATGTCCAAGGATGCACTGTTTTTGTATCTCCTTATGGTACTTGTTATGCTTATCATGAAGAACGCGTCACCGGCCATGGTACTTAAGTCTAATGGATTTCTAATGGAATTCTATGGGGAGTTATACAGTTGCTTTTTTTCAACACGCCGATCTCCGTCACTGATAGGCTAGGCGCGAGCACGAGGGGGTTCAACGAAACTATGACGGCAGCCTCCGAAGGGTGACTCGAACAGAATACTGCACCCCGATTCTCCGCACATTTTAGAACAATGACAAGATTAAGACTGGGTGGTACCCTCGCACAGAGATGGGATACGCGTTTAATAACAATAAAATCGCAGTGCTAGGTATCTGAGGGCGCTCCATGGATGTAAGGTACCTCAATGAACTTAAGAAGTGCACGATATGCGAGTGGAAGTGCAAGGTTAGCAGGCTTGACGGTGAGAGGGAGTATGTCGCGTCGGATTACCTGAGATTGCATATACCAGCTTTGCGTACGTTCTCAAGAGTTATTCAATCACTTTTCTTGGCTGTTGCTTTCGGTGTATCTATTGTAACGCGTACCGCATTTCGCAATATCCTGATGCAGGCTGGCTGTATCGAGGATATTCGGAGCCAGAAAACGTCGCCGCCGAAGTTAACAGGGCTTTGAGCACACCCACGGCGGAGACGATCGGAATTCATCGCCTCAGCTTCACTGGCGGAGAGCCGTCCCTCCACATCCCTTATCTTGAGGCAGTGGTGAACAAAACGAGAGAGGTAGTGCCGGATATTGCAGTGGGTCTCGCAACAAACGGATTCTCAACGCTCGATACGCTAAAACGTCTACTGGCAATCGCAACCTACGTTAATTTTGAAATAAAGGCCTTTGATGGCTCGGTACACGAGTTACTGACCGGTGCTCCCGTCGAACCCGTGTTGCGCAATGCCGAATTAATCGTGACGCGGCACCCTGAAAAAATTCGGGTGATCCGCACGGTGGTCATCCCAGGCATCACCGATGCGCAGGTGCTGAAGATCGCTGAATTCATTAAGGATATCAATCCCGACATACGCTATCGACTCGTTGGGTTCAGACCAAGTTTCATCCTGTATTACCATCCGGGCCCAACAAAGCGCATGATGGAAAAACTTGTACGGGCGTGCACGGACTTAGGATTAAAAAATGTGGATTTTTCTGGATATTACCCCGCTACTAGATCGGCAAGAGCAAACTCAGGAGCAAACGCACAACAACTTGCAACGCACTATCTTAAACTTGCTGGATGTGTTACCGAGCCGAGAAATTGCGGTCTGTGCACCCTCAAACACAGATGCAAGGCAATGCTCATGGAACCTTGGCTCGAAAAACGGCCCGACTGAGCAATGCTGGGGCGCAGATCGAGCTTAATAAGTCGTAAAGATGCTAGCAGCACTGTGGCGCCTTCGTTGGTTTTTCGTTGAGGCCAGGCCTTGACCAAAGCTTGCTCAGGCGAATTAAGGTGCCTTTGACACAAACTTCCGCATCTCCCTATCACACTGTGTCACGAAGTCATGTGGTGTTCTATTGCTGCCTTTCGACCTCGTTACCTTGCTCACTGACAGTCTATTGGTTCGGAGTGGACTGGCGTTCAGTGGCGGAGAAGGCGCATTGCGCGCTTCTGCAAGATCCGGAACGGTCGATCAAATCTCCCGAAAACCCCTCCAATAGCTTACCTCTAAATGCCTTTTTTTTCATACGATTTGCCAGTTTCGTAACACTAAATATAAATAGCCCGCGCGTCGAAGTTTCCCGGGTTTCGTAGAGAAGCATCTGGCGATAAGAGATTCACCAACCGGGTTGACTGATCGTCCAAGAGCTCTAACCCAAAATTAGGAACAATAGACATTGTCGTTCCCGTTTGAATGTATGAGTTAGTTGATATCCACCACACGTCGCACAGAAGGTACTACGAGAACGCGGACAACAGGAGAATGATGCTCACGTTTCAGGGAGACGCTGTATGAGCTGTTACGAGTATTGGGCTAAGATTGCCGCTGTAGCAGATGCGTTAAGCGTATATGATCGCAACGATATCCAGAAAAAGTCTTTGGACGAGATCGTACCTCTCCTTGATGCAATAGAAGTCATCGCCCACGATGCAACAATCGAGTTTGAATCTGCCCAGCACATTTTGCAAAACGAACGAATGAACGATGCCCTAAAGATCATTCGAGGATTTTATGTCGCAGTCGGCGCTCGTTTAGAGATGCAAGAAGCATATGCCATACTGGATGCTGCAGAGCCCTGGACGCAGGTTGAGTCGTTCCACTACTATGGCCGGTATCCGATCTTGGTGGGTAATGAGGTGCAGCTTGCCGGCTTCGCAGCGGGGGACAGGGTAGTGTTCATTGGTGGCGGGCCACTTCCCTTGACGCCCGTGCTGCTGCGCACGTGTCACGGCGTGAACGGGATCAGCGTCGAGAGGGTACCTCACATAGCTGCGCTCTCTGAGCGGGTGCTTGACAAATTGGGGCTGGGCTCGGCGATCGAGGTCGTGTGTGGCGATGAAACGGCGTTGGCAGACTTAGAGTACGACGGGGTGATGGTGGCTGCACTCGCAGAGCCCAAAAAGAGAATTTTCAGGAATGTCCGACGTTCAGTCGCTCCGGAGACAAAAGTCCTCTATCGAACGTACAGCGGCATGCGGGCCATTCTTTATGCACCTGTGGTGAGCGAAGACCTAGCCGGGTTTCGGGAGGTGGGGCGGGTACTGCCAACAGGCAAGGTGAATAATACCTCGGTCATGATCAGGAAAGGAGCGGGAGTGACCAAGACGCGCTACGATCACAACTGCTTCACAGGATTCTACTTCGGGAACTTCTTGAGAACAGCCAGGCGCGCTAACGTCGATGTACGGTGCTGTCATATTCTTCCATAATTCCGTTATTGGCTACTCTGATGAGATTGACGATCCCCAAAAACAGGCCTTAGCTGCACATATCTCGCCCGTTTCGACATGAATCCTCCCGCTGAGACATACGCACGGATGTAAAATCGATGGCATTCTCTTCAATTCTTCGCTGCTGCATTAATCCGACTCCATTGATGAGTGTGCGCGACCAACACAACAAAAAAGGCTTTTGTTTCAGAGCTTGCTCCGCCCTAGCGTCCTTGCTACAATAGCTGATAGTTGATCACAGGAGTAGCAGGGCAGTCCAAATGTTCTGCGGGGTGCGTGAAACAACAAGAAAACTATTAATACCTATTTGTTAATTGAGTCTCGTGGAATTCCCTGAAACTTCTCATAAGTTAATGATGGGATCGTGATGCATTTGTTAATGCATCTAAGGAGTTGAGACGTTATGTGTGAAAAATCTGAAGGAGAGATGGGAATGGAGCACAAGGAACACCACACGGGCCACGACATGGGATTGGGAACGTGGTCGGAGATCAGGATCCTGTGGGACAAGCTCGACGACCAGGCAAAGAAGACGATCGGGCTGCGGATGCTTGACGAGCGCATCATGCACGAAGACCACTGGATCGCACAGCATCAGCATAAAGTTGAGACCACGGAGATGGTCAAGACCTGGATCGAAAAACTTTAACCGCAAAGCGCCAACGAGTCTAAAGAATAATAGCAGTGAAGCAGACTCATGGGCAGCGTGCAACACTGATGAACGAAACAAAGGAGGATTGGAGATGGATGAGATGAACGTCCCCCCTGGCCTTAAGCTGAAATTGATGGGAACTATCGGAGAGATTGCGGCGCACCGCACAGGGAATTCAAAGTGGCCGCGCTCAATGGCCCCCGAGACTACCGACGATAGCTCAAAGCATCACGATAGCTCAAAGCTTCCGCGCTGGTTCCGTAAGGGATCTAAAAAGAGTGAACGGTGAGGCGATCGAGATGGACGTGCTTGAGGGGCCATCTCACAGCCCATTGCCCTCACATAGGTGGCGTCGCCCTTAACGCAGCCAAGCAGTAACGTGTGCCAGCATGCGGCGCGTCGCCAGACTGGCGCCACGGCGGTGGCAAATCTGCTTTTGATCGTGCTTCGGTTGAAAGGGGGCGATCGTCGCAGAAATGGCAGTATTGAGGTCGTGGGTGCCGACCACGCCGAGACCGTGGATGCGGCCCTACGAGCCGCGTTGGCGATGTAGATCAAAAGCAGTAGAGGGACGAATGGATTCTCACACGTGGCGGCTCAGCTTCAGCTGGCTGTTTGGCAGTCGCCGCTGCTGAATCGAAGCCTTGAGATGCGCGTGGACTTGCGGAACATCATCAAGTTTTATGCTGCTGTAGAACCGCGACCAATTCAGCAAACAACGTGGTGAGAACTGAATTGCCTCTTGACGAGATTAGAGAATTGACAAGATGAATGATAGGGGCGCGCATGAAGAACATGCGGCGCACGGCGGGATGCACGCCGCTCATTCAGGGCTTTCATCTCCAGCCCCGAAGGAAGCGGGGTCACCCCACTCCCGCCATGAGGGGCACCAAGTAGCTGATTTTCGACGGCGATTTTGGATCTCGCTCCTTGTCACGATACCCGTTCTTGCCCTCTCTCCGTCGATTCAGTCGTTTGCAGGCGTCGGTGAGGCACTCCGCTTCCCGGGCGACCAATACGTCCTTTTCATTTTGGCATCGTTTGTGTATTTTTACGGTGGATACCCTTTCCTGAAAGGGATTGTCACTGAGCTTCGCGCTCGCCTGCCCGGCATGATGACGCTCATCGCAGTTGCCATCAGCACAGCCTATCTGTACAGCACTGCGATCACCTTCGGCTTAAGCGGAGGCGTCCTTTTCTGGGAGCTGAGTACCCTGATCGATATCATGCTCCTTGGCCATTGGATTGAGATGCGTTCAGTTATGGGCGCGTCGAAAGCCATTGAGGAGCTGGCGAAGCTCATGCCATCTGATGCCCACAAGCTGTTTCCGGATGGGAGCGTGCTCGACGTCCCCTTGAACTCACTCGCTGTCGGGGACTACGTCCTCGTGAAGCCGTGGGAGGGAGTCCCTGCCGACGGCGAAGTCGCCGAGGGAGAGACCTCGGTAAATGAATCGATGCTTACCGGGGAGTCCAGACCGGTGACGAAAAAACCAGGAGCGACTGTCATCGGGGGGGCCATTAACGGGGAAGGATCAGTTACGATCGAGGTCAAGAAGACCGGCAAAGACTCGTTTCTTTCGCAAGTTATCGACCTGGTGAATGAGGCACAGGAGAGCAAGTCACGGACACAGAATCTTGCCGACCGTGCGGCGCTGGCACTCGTCACCATTGCCCTCTTAGGGGGCGGGATAACGTTTCTCGTATGGCAACTGGTCATCAAAACGAGTGTCGACTTTAGTATCGAGCGGGCAGTAACGGTGATGGTCATTGCTTGCCCGCACGCGTTGGGCCTCGCGATACCGTTGGTTGTCGCCATTTCGACAGCGCTCGGGGCGCAAAACGGGCTCCTCGTTAGAAATCGTGCCGCTTTCGAGCAGGCGAGGAACATACAAGCGATCATCTTCGACAAGACTGGAACGCTGACCGAGGGTCGTTTTGGCGTGACCGATGTCGTTGCCTTCGCTGGTGACACCGACGAGCAAGCTCTTTTGTCATACGCCACAGCGCTGGAGGTACGGTCCGGCCACCCTATCGCACAGGGGATTGCCGCCTCTCGGGCAGCCGGGGCGTCACTACACGCGGCATCGGTTCGGGCGCTGCCGGGCAAGGGCATAGAAGGCACGGTTAACGGCAAAATGGTGCAGGTAATCAGTCCTGCCTACCTAAAGGAGCAGCATTTCACAGTGACCGATGCACGAGTAGACCGCTTGAAGGCTCAGGGCAAAACGGTGGTGTTCGTGATCATCGATCAGGCGTTGGCCGGTGCCATTGCACTTGCCGACATCGTCAGACCGGAATCAAGACGGGCAATCACGGCGCTCAAAAAAATGGGCATACGAAGCCTCATGCTCACGGGCGACAACCGGCAAGTGGCCCAATGGGTGGCAGAGGAGGTGGGGCTTGACGACTACTTTGCTGAGGTTCTGCCAGGGGACAAGGTCGCGAAAATTAAGGAGGTGCAGTCACAGGGCCTCATCGTTGCCATGGTCGGCGATGGGGCCAACGACGCCCCCGCCCTGGCACAGGCCGACGTGGGCATTGCCATCGGAGCGGGCACCGACGTCGCAGTAGAGGCCGGCGATATCATACTCGTCCGGAATACGCCCCTTGACGCCGTCACCGTTATCGAGTTGGCTCGCAGCACATATCGAAAGATGGCACAGAACCTCGCGTGGGCGACCGGCTACAACGCCTTTGCCATACCGCTTGCCGCAGGAGTCCTTTATCCATTTGGCGTTGTACTGACGCCGGCCGCAGGCGCGGTGCTTATGTCTGCGAGCACCGTGATCGTGGCGATCAACTCGCGGTTCCTTAAGCTGGCAAAATAGGAATAAAAACGTTGGGGCGAGTCAGTCCTCCATCAAATCTGCATTGTGCGTGTCTCCTCACGCTTCCCATATTCTATCTGCTAAGCGTCAGCTTGAGGCTATACGGGCTGCTTCAGTTCAAAGGGGGCTGGCCCCACGTAAACCACAGCTTTCAAAAGCTAGTACTTCGCCTGCACTCTCTGCCTTCGAGGCCGCGTGTGGCGATGAGGCCGCGGTTTCTGATTTGCAGCGCTGGCTTGATAGTCTGGGCCGCTTTGGAGCGCAATCAAGGGTCTCTTGAGATGTATGACACTATGTCTGCAAAAGTAAAAACCCTTTAACCGACCTGCGTTACATTACATCTCTTTTTTTGGTTAACACGCGTGATGATACCCCCCCGTTTGAGATTATGAAAAGCTCCTGAAGGACACAGTCGTTGCATATAGCTCGTCTAGTTCGATGCTGACATACCAAGCTTCAAAAAACGCGGACCCCAAAAGTCGTTGGTGCGATCCTTTAACCACGTCGTTCACGCTCGCTCTTCAAGCTTTAGTCGCTCTATTGACGAAACGGTTCTGCCCGATTATGAGGAGCTTTGCGACCATTTAATGTTTCCCGAAGGCAGCAGCAAACTTCCCAATCGCCAGATTGACCCTTGACTCAAAAAAAATCGTAGAGCGACGAGTGGAAGATCACTGCAAGCAACGAGTTTCGTCATCAGATTCTTGCTTTGCGTGAAGATCGACCCGACTCAAGTTGCCAATTGTTCACATCTGCGACCTCTAAAGGGTTCAAGTGGGGAGACGGTTTCCGTGACTAGCAGTCCCTCGGCTCAGTCGCGCGGCCTTTTCGAAAGATATGTCAAACGCTCAGTCGTTGGCGTTGTACCCCCTGTCGGTCACGGGACGTGCTGGGCGGGAGAAGATAATACCCAGCACGCTCGTGGGCACTTCTTAGTTTGGCCACTGTAGAGGTGTGGGCTGCTATAAGGTGCCCCTAATATTTAAGTCTATTGGATTTCTTTTGATATAATTTTGGAATCTTAAGAGACTTAACGGCGCTGCGCGTGAGTCTAGATAGATCTACTAGAGAGAAGATCACCCACTAAGATATTCACTCGTAGCAGCTCACGCGACCGTACAGCGCAGCGGGCGCAGAAATAAACTTAAAACAAAGATAAGCAGACGTAGCCGTGTCCTTCCAGAACCGTGTTTGCATGAATATCTTTGTAAGTTAAACGTTATTACTATTATCCTAAAAGTGTGTTTTTCGTAATACTATTCGATAGTTTTTTATAACGATCGATACATTCCAAAATGGTGATTTAATTGCATATGCCAGATGGCTATTTGGGACCGAATACGTACATACCTTTTTGGATTATTATGATCCCGATTTGGTATTGGGCGGGAAGATGGCTACGCACGAACCTCAGAACAAAACAGGTGCCGTATCTGGCACTTGCAGCCGCTTTTTCGTTTGTCATCATGATGTTCAACGTGCCCATACCCGGGGGGAGTACAGGACACGCAGTCGGCAGCGCGTTGGTCGCAATCATATTGGGGCCGTGGGCGGCAGTCGTAACGACATCCGTGGCCCTTCTCATACAGTGCTTGCTTTTTGGTGACGGAGGGATTACGACTTTTGGCGCGAACTGCTTCAACATGGCCGTGGTCATACCCTTCGTCGGGTTCTATACCTACAAGTTCATCGCCGGAAAGACGAAGATCACCGACCGTCGGAGAATCATTGGCTCGGCAGTTGGTGCGTGGCTAGGCTTGACATTAGCTGCGGCCTGCGCTGGCTTTGAGATGGGCA
>Ga0255360_1000249_pt1 | contig 14573 bp, 12 predicted proteins | sample GFST50metaG_FD_186004 | JGI IMG/M metagenome (GOLD analysis project Ga0255360, IMG submission 186004) | Peat soil microbial communities from Stordalen Mire, Sweden - G.F.S.T50 | ecosystem: Environmental > Terrestrial > Soil > Wetlands > Peat | place: Sweden: Norrbotten County, Stordalen Mire... | reverse complement strand
GTTTCAAGATCTTCACCAATACTTATATTATTTTCTACTGACCACACATAATAGAATTTAAGCTTATCTTTGAAATCATCAATCCTACTATAATACTTTATCATTTGATTTTCTTGTGAATATTTTTTTAAAACCTGAGTCATTAATTATCTCTTCTTTCGCTATTTATTACAAACTTATCTTGTGCAACCTGCCAATTTGTTCTTATATCTTCATCGGATGGATGGATATACATATTCATAGTTGTTTGAATCTGTTTATGTCCTAAACGTTCTTGAACTATCTTTATGTTTTTTGTTTCTCTGAAGAAAATTGTGGCATGTGTATGCCTTAACAAGTGTGCATGAATATCTAGCCCTGTTTTTATTTTTAAAGTATTAAACAATGTAGATACATCCGTATACTCCATAGGAGTACCTTTATTTTTACCCTTTAGTTTAACGAAAACAAAGTTAGTATCTACTTCTAGCTCATCTAAAATTTCATATTCATAATCATCAAATAAATCAATTAACTTCTGAGATATAAGAATATCTCGTTCACCAGTTTTTAATCTTGAACCATTAAAAAGGTTTCCGCGATCTTTTAGCATAACTTTGTGTCCCTTATTATGATCAAAATTAAAATCCTCTATATATAAGGATAGAGCTTCTCCAATTCTCATGCCAGTTTCAAAAAGTAATCTGATAAGAAATTTGTCTCTTATATTTGTCGTTGCATTATATAACAATATAACTTGTTCCTTGGTTAACACCTTCAATTTCTTTTTAGGCTCTTTAACTTTAAGAATATTCCTTGCTTCAGGTCTTCCTTTTGTAACATGATATAGAAACCCCTTATAATTTGGTTTTACTCCTGTAACATATTTAGTAGTTTTATCTTTTATATTTTTATCCATAATCCCTACTCGATATAAATAATCATAATAACCCAATACAATAGTAATATTATTATTTAAAGTTCTTGCTGATCGGCTAGATGTTAAAGGGATTATGCTTTTAATCTTATCTGTACCATACGGATTTTTCAGCCATCCAATATAATCCGCTAAATCACTTACTGTTATTTCACATAAATCCAGCTTCTTCTCTTTTAGAAAGGAATGATACTGTTTTAAAGCATAGCAATATGTTTTTAGTGTATTATAGCTCTTCCCAGTAGTATCTAAATACTTTATATATTTCACTACCGGTAATACAGGTGTTCCATCATCATTTAGTAGCATATAACTTTTTTCATTTTCTTCAAGCTTTACTTCTTGAACATACATTATTATCACCTTCAATGCATGTTTAGATTACCCACATATTATACTTTTTATACTAAATAACTTAAATTAATATAAAAATTCTAACATGTATATTTGAATCGGTAGTTGCCTGTACTTTTAAACTAACTGTACGATTATATTTATCTATAGATATGTGTACCTTTGCGTATTTAAAATTTAGTTAAAAATAATTCTAATGCTAATATTATCTAAGTTTTAAATATTATAAATTCAGATAGATAATTACAAATTAATTCATAAATTTTTAAAATATGTAAAATAAATTGTAATAAATGGTGCCGTACGATATAATAAGTTTAAAACACTAAGGTATAGGAGGATATATTCACGTATGGAGTATACTTTTAGAGCGTATAAATTGGTAATTCCTGATTGGAAAAAGATTAAACATGATTTTTTTCAGCATGTTTATACTATGAATATCAGTGGAGATAAATTAGAAGGCAGATATGGTTTTGTTGAAGTTAATAATGAAAATGTAGATATCTATGGCTATTTTGCACAAGAATCAATTGAGGATTTTGTTAAATATGAAAATAAGCAACCAATGAAGTTAGAAGATTATCCTTGGATAAGAACAGTTTTTATTATTGATTGTGAGAAATTAATAGTATATGTGCATAAAAAGAAATATGCCTCAAAGTTTTTGACACATGGTAAGGTGTTGCGGAGACTTCAACAAATGCTAAGTGATGAATTGAATCAACAAGTTCTTTTGATACCTTATTATGCTGGATTAGATAAAGAAAATTTTAAAAAGGTATTTTATGATGAGAATAATACAATAAAAGAAATACAATTCTCAGATTTGCAAGGGTCTGTAATAATCAATGGAACACAATTACATAACCCTAGAAAGGAACTCGATGAACTAAGAGCTGAATCTCACAATAGGTATGATGCAAAAATTTTAAAAAATGCATGGTTACAAGCAAATGAGGGGGAAAATTTATCAAAATCACCTACTGCAAGAGCATTTTTAGAAGGTACAAGCTCTGTTGGAAGTATGATTAGGTATAAAACAAAATCTGGTTCTACAATTGTTGAGTATAGTAAAGCACAAGCTAAAATAAAAGTGGACATTGATGATGAAGTTAGTGATATTAATAAAATATATTTAAAAGTAAGACATGAGATAGATGTAAATATTGATTATATAAATAGAACATCATCTTTAGATTATATTGATAAAATAAATGGTTTGACAGACGAAGAAGAATAGTTAAAGGAGAACAATAATGAGGAATCTTAGATTTTCTATGTATATTATTGGAATTAGTGTTTCTTTTTTTACTTTTGCTTTTACAGGTACACAACTAGATTATGTAGGTATTTTATCACAAGGTGCTATTTTAGCAACATTTGGATCTGCACTAATTACTGTTTCTGATATATTTGAAAGGGACAGACTAGAAAGAGTTAAGTTAAATAATAAGATTTTATATGATGATATAAAGCATATTAAACAGTGGACAAGATGGCCATTTCTCCCAAGGAAAGCTTCAGAAAAACTTCTTGATGATAATAGTATAAATATTGATTTACAAAATCCAAAAGAAGAATTTGATGTTGGAACCCATAAAATAAAAGTAATATTACCAACGGTCCTTGAAGATTTTTTTGATTTGCCGATATTTAAGGACTTTAGGACAATGAGGCAATATGAAAGTGCATTTAAAACAAAGTATAATAGAGATATTAAAGAAAAAGGTTCCAATATAACAATACATAACTCATATTTTAAATACATGTGTGTTTACGATATTTTGCGTTCTGCATGTATATTTAGGTTAGCGAGAATTTTAAAACATTTTAGTATTGCATTAATAATAGGGAGTGTTTTAATTACAGCGATATGTATAAATAAGCCTGCTGTTGTTGGATGTTTAAAAACTAACGTAGTTACAAAAAATGTAAAAAAAGTAGAATCGCCAAAGAACCAAGTTAAGCCTACAAGTGAAAATGATAAAAGTTCAAAGTAAATAATAGGATAATTACATATATTAGGTATATTCAAATAAAATTAAGAAATGTGATCTATAAATACGTTAATTTGATTACAAAAATATTTCTAAATATATTGATGCCAAAATAAAACCGCTATGATAATTGTATTTAAATTGTGAGATGGTATTAACGTAAACCCGTGATTGAGAGTAGACCGTTAATGGTATAACGGTTATAAGAACGTCTTTAACGTTTGAGAGGCTACCACCATTTTTCACGATTTTCCTCTATATAACAATAATAACGAATTAAATTCATTAATTCCTTCATAGCCTAGTAGTAAAGTTTAAAATGATGTTTTGCCCTTTGATCTGCCCACAGAAAGTAGATTCAAATATGTATTCTTGCGCAATATTACTTAGTTCGTTTAATAGATAAAGCTGTTATGGTGGCCGAGAAGATGGGAAAAAAGAGGCTGTAGTATTTATTAGTGAGCAGGACTATAAAGTTATTTCAAGTAAAGTAAGCGACTTTCTTACGGAAAAAGGTTACCAAACAAAAATAAACGAAACAAATAATAGTATTATGCTACATTTTTATTGGTGAATTTCAATTAACATTATTAACAATATAAAGTATTAAATCTTATCTTGATAGAGAACTGGAAGATAAAATTTATTTGGGTGGTGAGTTCATGGAAGATAAAATGTTTAGCTAATGAGTAAAATGTATTCAGAAATGCAAGAAGGCTTTAAGGAAGTAATGTCTGATCTTAACGGATTAAAAGGAGACTTTAAGAGTTTAAAATCAGATGGTAGCGATTTAAATGCTGGTTATACAAAAATTGATATTATACTAGAAAAGTTAGAGAAGAAATTACATTTATAGCTGGAATGGCATAAAGCAAATACGGAGCAACTAGCTAGGATAGAAAAAGAAGTTACAAAACATGATTAGATCTTAAACAAAACTGCTATGAAATTGCAAAATTAAACGCAATAATAAAATAACCAGTAGTTAGCGCTACTAGCCATTTGCTAAAACAGTAACAAGCCAGTCACCACAACGTAACTCGTCTACCTAGTTTAATTATCGCACTCTACGTAGAAAGTGCAATAAAATTTCATTGGAGACTACGGACACAAAGTAGCCACTAATTTTAAGACAAGACACGATAAGTTAAAATCACAAAAATGGCTATATACAGCGGTTTGTGATAAGCGACTATAGTGTAAAACAAGCAAGCTCGCACATTCCTAAACCGCAGGCCGGAGGTTCGAATCCTCTTAGGTGCACCAAAGAAAAAGCCAGTAATCTCAAAGGATTACTGGCTTTTTCTATTATTTCTTTTCATATGCCTTATCATGAAAATGATAAGGACAGGTTGATACTACAATATTTTCATTATGCAAAATTGTTTCTCTTAATAAGAAACTTGTGTGATTGTGAAGTATATTTCCCCACCATTCATCAACTATAAATTGACTTAATAATATTGTAATCTTGTCATTTTTTGCTGTTGATTTTGCAATAGTATCAACATATTTTAATAAAGGTGTAACTACAGCTCTATAAGGGGAATATTCAGAAACTAAGAGTATATCAGTATCTAAATGGTCCCATTTACTTTGTAATTTTTCTTGGTCACTTTTATTTGTATAAATACTAAGTGCTATTACATCAGGTGTAATACTTCTTGCATATTTAAGTGCATTAATTGAAGCCTTATTTAAACTTTGTATAGGTACCACCATGATATGTCCGAATTTCTCATCCATTTTAGTATTAATCAATTCTTCATCTGCTATACTTAATCTTTCTGCTACTTTACTATAATGTTTTTCTATAGCAATCATGATTAGTACAAGGACAGGTATAACTATTGCCACGATCCATGCACCTTCAGTAAACTTAACAGATACAGTAATTACTGCAGTTATTAGAGAAACAACTGCTCCAATGCCATTAATTACGGCACGTTTTTGCCATCCGGGTTCTTTGCTCTTCTTCCAGTGTATAACCATTCCTGTTTGAGCTAATGTAAAGGAGAGAAATACTCCTACTGAATATAGTGGAATTAATCTACTTGTTACTGCATCGAACATAATAACAAGTATACCTGCAACAAATGACAGTGATATAATTCCTGTTGAAAAACTCAATCTTTTACCTCTTACGGTAAATTGTCTTGGTACAAAACGATCCTTTCCAACTACATACATAAGCATTGGGAATCCAGTGAAAGCAGTATTACAGGCCATAAGAAGAATAATGGCAGTAGTAATTTGCACAACATAAAACATAAAGGTTTTTCCGAAAACGCCATATGCAATTTGGGATATTACTGTAGGAGTGCCGGCTAAAGTTGGATATGCCTGATAGAACCTTGCAAGTATTGAAGTTCCACCAAATATGAAAAATATTAAAGTCGACAATAAAATCATAACCCATATGGCATTTTTCTGACTCGGCTCTTTGAAATTAGGAACTGAGTTACTTACAGCTTCAAGCCCTGTTAAAGCAGAACAACCTGACGAAAATGCCTTCAAAATTAAAAATACACTTAAATCTCCAGTGGCTTTAAGGTGTTCAGATAGCATTGGTGCTGGAGCTCCATATAAAGAATATCTTATTAATCCATAAACAACCATAAAAAGCATACTGATTATAAATAAATATGTAGGGACACTAAATATTTTTGAAGATTCGCTAACACCTCTTAAATTTAATATGGTTAATACTATAATAAGTAATACTACTAGAAAAACTTCATGTCTTCCAAGACTAGGGTAGGCAGATACTATTGCTTCCATTCCGGCACTGGCACTAACTGCAACTGTCAATATGTAATCAATAAGTAAAGATGCTGCTGCAATTAAACCTGCCTTAACACCTATATTTTCCTTAGCCACAATGTAGGCTCCTCCACCTTGAGGGTACGCTTTTATAATCTGGATATAAGAAATTGTAAGTATAAAAAGCAATCCTATAATCATTAATGAAACCCATCCAAGCCATTTATAGGATTCTAAGCCTATAACACCTATCAAGACAAATAAAATTTCTTCTGCTGCATATGCCACAGAAGAAATTGCATCACTAGCCATTACCGCAAGACCAAATAGTACATTATACTTTTCGCTAGCATGTTGTTCATTTGCCAAAGGCTTTCCAATTAGCACATTTAGAAATCTATCTAACATTATTTTTCCTCCATCTTAAGTTAGTTTATAGTAAGTTTATAATTAGTATACAAAATTCATTATACATTCATACATAAAAAAATCAATACTATATGTGGAGTAATAAGAGATTTTGTTTAATGAATACACAATATAGGAATATATTTACAATTAATTGGTATATAATTGAAAAAATATCCGAAAACTACGTATATTTTGAATGTTTTTTTCTATCTCTTAGTATAACTGGGTTATTAGCTTATTATAACACCTTGTGCGTGCTGTAACACGGCTACAGTGCAGCTGATAGTGTTACGCTTGAATCGCCTAAATTAAATTTTAAACGGATCTCACTTAGAGTGAGACTAGTTACCGCTTTATTTGAAGCATTACTGGGTAATACGATAGCAATTAAATTTAAATGATGTGCATCAGGAGTAACTGTATTAACACTAGTTGCTGAAGACACTGATGTAGCGACTGACTTACTAATATTATAAGAAGATATTGTATAAAATAAAGCTATTATTGAAATTATCAAAAAGTTTTTTAGGATATTAATTTTACGTTTAATTGACAAATTATCACCTTAACTTATAAAAATACATAAAAAACATTTAATCCCTATATTTGTATGTATTTTAACATTTTTTCATATATATTCGAAATTAATTTGCAAGATTCATATATTTATATATATACTATTAGACATATTAGAAAAAACAAACCACAAAACTCACTTATTATTTTCTTGAATATGCCTCAATTAATGGCTTTATAGTAAATAGAAAAAAATATTGTTTAAATAGGTAATTTTAATTCTAAATTTTCGCGCAGTGTTACACTTATGTTTTGGCTGCCCTATGTCAATAAACAAACCGGTAGAAAATCTGTGCTCTGTGGAAGAATTCCATTCAAAACACTAAAGAAAATTTAAGTCTCATATCATCGTCTATAAAAGATATTAACAAACTAATAACAAATGTAAGTAACAAAATACACTTCTCGGCATTAGTTCTCTTCAAAAGTATTCTGAAGAAATAAGTGAAGTTACTAATGTAATAAGTAATATTAGTAAACAAACACATCTATTAGCTTTGAATGCCTCCATAGAATCTGCTAGGGCTGGAGAGGCTGGAAAAGGGTTTGCAGTAGTTGCTGAGGAAATATCTAAACTTGCCATGAGCTCAAACGAAGCGGCAGCATCTATTTCGAAAATAATTTCCTCGGTACAAAATGAAACAAGTACTACTATTAATAAAGTAAGAGATATTGCAGGTAAAATTGATAAGGAAAGTGAAATTGTAACTGTAACTGAATCCATGAATGTGTTTGATAAAATTCAAAATAAAATCACATCCGTTGCTGCAGATATACAATTGATTAATCAATTAATTAGTATTCAATCTAAAGACATTGGGAAAATTATCTTGAATATTGATGAAGTTGCTACGAAAATTGACAAAGATACTATGGCAAATGCTAATAAGAGCGAAACAAACCTCACTAGTAGAACAAGCTTCTAAAATATTATCTCATTCTTCAAAAAATCTTAATAATATGGTTAGTGATTTTAAATTAAAATGAAGATCCACGTAGCTATCACTTACCACCCGCTTATCATAATATACGTATAGAAAACAAAATGAGTATATCTAAATTAGATATACTCATTTTGTTTAAATATTAAGTTATAAAGAAAAATCACACCCAGCGCAAAAGTAACTAATACCGCATTTACCCACAATGGATGTGATGAAAATGAAGACGTATTTAAAATTATTTTATGTACAATGAGCAAAAAAATATGTAAATTTCACTCCATGAGTATTATAACATACTTTGTAGTAGAAAGTCAGCATAATATTTCTATTTTTTTTAGTTTATCTTTCCACTAGTAAATAGGGAAAATAAAGGATTACATATATAGACAGCATTCCAAAATTTTCTTTTATCTTTACAATTTGTATAAAAACCGTATAATGTGACATAATTTAGGGCAATTGATATAAAATATTACTAATTTGGGGACGCTAAAAATCAAATTATGATACATAGTTGACAATGATAAAATGTTTTGCTAAAATTATGTCAGATGAACTCACAAAATGTATTATATGAATAAAAACTAAAAAAAATAATATGACGTAATATGGGCAATTACCAAAAATGCATAGTTATTATAACGAATGACGTTAAGATTTGCCTATAAAAGTAATTTTGTGTTATAATCAAAACAATAGTTATTATGGGAAAAATGTAGAAAAGTAAACAAAACAAAATTTTTTTGTAACAATTAATGATAAAACAGTACATTCAATAATGAAAAAAAGTAACGGTTTAAATTCAGTACAGTTTATTAAAATTTTTGGCTATTTAAATTTAATGTGCATTTTTGTTATTTATAAGTTTTCTTATAGCGGCACAAGTTTTATTTAGATAGGCGATATTTTTAAATATAAAAAAGTTTAAAGGAGATTTGAAGATGAAGAAAAAAAGTTTAAGTGTTCTTATCGCATTAAGTTTAGCAGTAACTACGGCATTACCAGCAGCAAGTGTTTTTGCTGATACTACTACTCCAGTGGTTACAACAGCACCTGCATCAACATATGGTGTTGAATATGAAGCTCACGTACAAAGTATAGGCTGGCAGTCACCAGTTACTGTAACAGGTGACCAAACAGATGTTACTAATGTTACAGAAGCAGGTACAACTGGACAATCTAAAAGAATAGAAGCTTTAAAAATTACAGGAACAAATTTACCAGCAGGAGCAAGCATTACGTACCAAACACACGTACAAAGCATTGGCTGGCAGTCAGCAGTTACTGAAACCGGTAACGTAGCAGTTGATAGTGCTGCACAAGCAGGAACAACTGGACAATCTAAAAGAGTAGAAGCTGTAAAGATTACATTAGCAGGTCTACCAGGATATGCTGTTAAATATCAAGCGCACGTACAAAGCATTGGTTGGCAAGCACCCGTTACTGTAAACAATGGAACAGACATTAGTGATGCTACAATAGCAGGAACTACTGGACAATCTAAAAGAGTAGAAGCTATAAAAATTGAAATAGTAAAGACAGATGCTGAAAAGCAAGCTGAAGTTGCTGCAATAAATGCAGTAGCACAAGCGCAAGCTTCACAAGCACAAGCAGATATAACTGCAGCTACAACAGCTGTACAAGCTGTACAAGATACTACTGAGAATGCAGCATTAACTGCTCAATTAGCAGCTATAACTCCAGCATTAGCTGTTAGTTCGGTAAGTGCTATTAACGATAAAGCAATACAGATTAAGTTCACACAACCTGTACTAGCTAGTACAGTAATTACTGGTGGAACTGTTGATAGTAGTAATGTAACAACTGGAACTCTTAATAATAGCAATATAACAATTGTTGGAATGACTGGAGCACAAACTGTTACTGCAGCAACTGCAGCAGCATCATTAAGTGCTGATGGAAAAACACTTACAATCACACCTTCAGGTACTGAATATTTTGGTGGAAATTATGCTGTAACAGTTACATCTTCAGTAACTGATACAAGTACAAGTGCAAATGCTATAGTTCCATATTCAGGTATTGTAAATGATGTTGATACAGTTAGACCAACAATTTCAGCACCAACATACACAGTGAATGGAATAGCTAATTTTGCATTCTCAGAACCAGTTAATGCAACTGCAGCTCAAATAGCAGCAGCAATGACAGTTACAAAAGTATCTGATGGATCAACCGTAGCAGTAGCTGCAGGAGATATTACACCTGCAACTGATGGCACATCATTTACATTTAATATGCATAATTTAACTGCAGATACGGCTTATACAGTAACATTTGTTGGATTAGAGGATTATGCTGGAAATTTAATAAATCCAAATCCAGTATTATATACAATTACAAATTCTAAAGTTGATACAACTGCACCAACAGTAGTAAGTGTAGTTCCTACAAGTTTAACTACAATGAAAGTTACTTTCTCAGAACCATTAACAGCAGCAGCTGGCGTTATAGGAGATTATTCAATTGATGGTGCAGCACCAGTAGCAATTGATACAGCATCTGGTACTGGAAATACTACTCTTGATTCAACGAATACAGTTGCTACAGTAACTGTTCCTGCTGTAACAGCTGGAATTCACAGTATAGCTATAAGTAATTTTACTGATTTATCAGGTAATGCTGGAACTACTACTGCAAAATCAGTTTCATTTGCAGCTGATACTGCTCCAACTTATGTAAGCAGTCAAACAGTAACTATAGGTTCAGATGAATATTTGATAGTAAACTATAATAAAGATGTTACAGTGAATGCTGCATCAAATGCTTTGACAGGAACATATGTTGGTTCAAATTCAGTAACAAACTCATTTGCAAATGTACTAGGAACAGATGCTTCATTATATAATCCAGATTCAAATGGTCTTTCACAAAGTATTAAAATAAAGGTTACCTCTTTAGCATCAGGAACATATTCTGCAGTTATACCTAGTACTTTAGTACAAGATGTAGCTGGTACTGGTGCAGCAGCTCAAAATGTTTCATTTGCATTAGGTACAATAGCAGATGCAACAACAGTTCCTGTACCTACAGTTGCTGATGTACAATCAGCAAATATAAATCAAGTAGAAGTTACATTTAACACAGATGTTACTGCTGCTACAGCACTTAATGTTGCTAACTACACTGTAGAAGGACAAAATGTATTTAGTAATGCTATTTTTAAAGGTAATGATAAAACTGTAATATTAACATTAAATCCAAATGCAATTAACTTATCAGGAAATAGATTATTTGCAATTGCTAATATAACAAGTGTAGGTGGTAAGGTTATGAATGCATTCTCTGCTGATGAACCTTTTGTAGCGAACCTTGCACCAACAATTAAGACTGCTAGTTTAACTGCACCAAATATAATAACACTTACACTTAGTAAGAGTGTTAATGCAGTCGCAGGTAATTTTGTAGTTAATGTTAATGGTACTCCAACTACTGCAACAGTAACAGTAGGTGGTTCTGGTACAAGTACTATCACTCTTACAGGAAGTGCAAACTTCATAACAAACACTTCAGATGTTATCACAGTAACAACAGCAGCACCAACAGGAACTGCTGCAATTACTGCTACAGATGGTACTATTGCTGGAACTCAAACAATTACTGTAGCTCACTAAGAGTAAGATTAGCAAGCTCACTACGTTTGCAAAGTCCCAAAAGGGTCGTGAACGGAATGCGAACGAAAAGAGATAAGCAGTACAAAATAGAGAGAATCGTCATTTAGGTGGCGGTTCTCTTTTTTCTGTTTCACTGCAAAACTTCATTGAAATTCACTTCAAAAGAATTATTTGATTTCTAACTAAATCGAATATCTATTAATATCAACAATTCATCACATTTCCTATACTTATTTTTTCACTGCATAATCTAAATAATGCAGTGAACTGGTAGTAGTCTAAGATGGATTAAAATCTGTCTTAGACTATTTTTCGTATCTGTAGCTAAAATATAATGAAATATATATTATTACCTTGAATAAGAAAAATAGAATTCAAGGAGGAATAAAGCATGATTAAGATAGCTCATAAAAGAGAAGTTAAAAACATAGACCGCTTACCAGCAGAAATAATAGAAAAGGTAACTGAAATTGCTACTATTCTTGATAAAAACTACGGAAAGAATAGAAGTGTAGACTATGGATTAGGTGGTTACATTTTAATAGCAGAAACTACAGAAGACATGGAGTCAATAACAAATCAAATAGACCTAAAGCATAATCTACCAGAGTATGTTGACCTAATAACTTGTGTAAATGGAGAAAACTACACCAGTTCTCTAATCCTCCTAAGCTGTGATTACAGCATAAGTCTAATAATCCCTTTGAGTCTAATGCCTAAAGAACTGCTAATGTACATGGGGGGATAGCCATGAGTAATAATAATTCTGAAACTGTAGCTGAAAAAATAGTAGTAGACTTTGAAGAAGCATTAAGTGCAGATGGCTAAGAAAAGATAAGGTAAAGATATCCGCAGGCAGTGAGCAGGAAGTAGAAGTCTTTTTTGATGCAGAAATTGAAAAGCTACTATTCTTCATTCAATCACAAGAAGTATCTTCGAGGGATAGGGATGCAGTGAATAGGATACTAAAAAGAATGGATAAGAAACTGGAGGTATTGTAACTGCTGCCCTACTACTAACCTAAAATATTGGCACTATTGGCAATGTAAAAAACAGGATGTTTATAGTGCTAATAGTGACCATATCTAAGGCTATAAAATGTAATTTTCTGATAAAATAAAGTTAGAAGAAAGGAATGATTAAATGGATAGATTAAAACCACTAAATGATTTCGTCTTCAAAAAAGTCTTTGGAGAAGAACAAACAAAAGATAATCTAATAGCACTGCTAAATGCGATTCTAAGTAGAAAAGATAGAGATAAATTAGAAACACTATAAATAGTTGGAAATAAAGAGTTAACACCAGAACTTATTGAAGATAAAACAGGTATTATAGATGTTAGAGCAAAAACAGTAGATGGTACACAACTGGAAATAGAAGTGCAGGTAACAAACCAGCATAATATGGATAAAAGAACTTTATGGTACTGGGGAGATATATACTCAGAGGGGATTAAAAAAGGAGAAGATTATAAAAAACTAACCAAGGTAATTACAATCAACATAGTAGACTTTGAATATATTAAAATACCTAATAAATTCCACACTACTTTTCACCTATGGGAAGATGAAATTAAAGACTATATGCTGACAGATGTAGTAGAGATACATTTCATTGAAATGGAAAAGTTCAGAAAGTTAACAAATAAGAATCTAAAACAAGATAAGCTGCAAAGGTGGCTATCCTTCTTTAGAGAAGATATAAGTAAAGAAGAGTTAAAGGAGTTGATGGAAATGGATGTTGATATAAAAAAAGCAGAAGAAAAAATTCAATATCTAAGCAGTGCTCCGAAAACATTAGCACTTTACAAAGCAAGAGAAAGATCACTTCATGAGAGAGCTAACATGATTAGTTCTGCTAGGGAAGAAGGAATAAATGAAGGAATAAACATTGGTAAGATAACTATGGTAGAAAATTTATTAAAAATGGGAGTAGCAGTTGAACAAATAGCTACTACAGCAGAGCTTCCAATAGAAAAGGTAGTAGAACTAAAAAACAGAATAAACAATTAATTCACATTAAGTTTAGAGGAATAGAGTAAAACTGTTTCTCTTTGTTTGTCTATAAATTATAACTGAATTAAACACTACTTCAAATATATATTACCATAATATAGGGATTCTTAGATGGAAAATCGAAAGGGGCTGCATAAATAATATTTATGCAGGGCAGTATGAGGAATACAAAGGGGGATGGAAATGTTATCACAAAAGAATAAGGACATAAAGAAGGCATATGACCTATTGCAGATAATAAGCAAGGATGAAAAGGCTAAGATGCTGTATGAAGCTAGACAGGCAGAAATTAGTGATGAGCGTACTAGAATTAAATGAGCAGTATCAACTGCCACTAGCCTAAATTAGCCACTAGGTGGACTTATTGTTTTTTTGAAGATGCCTAAAGCAATAAGGGGTAGTGAGATTGATTCGAACAGAAAGCCTCAGCATAGCCAAATAAGAAGGACGACCTTGAAATATAGGGAGTCCTTCTTTTTGCATTAGATGATAAATTAGCGAAGGGTGAACAAATGATTAGTGAAATTAATTTTAAAATTGGGTATAATATAATAAGAATATATTGCAAAATCTAAGGAGCAGTAATTGATGAAAAGAAAAATATAAAAATAAAGGCAATAGCATTATTCTTTGCAAATATAACGTAAAAAGATAGGATAGTTTTATCTCACATTTCGATGTTCAATTTCATATGAAAGTTATTAGAGGTTTTGTAAGATATATTATCTGCAATTCAGTTGTACCAATCATTTACCTTTAATGAGTATTAGTGTATTGGCTAAGCCTTACCCATATATTAATGTTTACATTTTTCAAGAATTATTCAAGTTGAAAACATATTTTTATAAAAAATAGAGTAGGAAGCGGGAAGCCCTACACGCTACCTACAATGTTAAAGTACTTGAAAGCACTGTCTTTAAAACAATTGATAAATGGGATGAATTATAAAGATTATATA
>Ga0255360_1000248_pt1 | contig 14605 bp, 8 predicted proteins | sample GFST50metaG_FD_186004 | JGI IMG/M metagenome (GOLD analysis project Ga0255360, IMG submission 186004) | Peat soil microbial communities from Stordalen Mire, Sweden - G.F.S.T50 | ecosystem: Environmental > Terrestrial > Soil > Wetlands > Peat | place: Sweden: Norrbotten County, Stordalen Mire... | reverse complement strand
GCATGTGGAAGACCAATAAAAGGGAAAGTGGCATTTTTAGGAGGTCCACTATACTTCCTTTCTGAGCTAAGAAATAGATTTATAGAGACTTTAGGACTAAAAGAAGATGAAATAATTTTTCCTAAAGATTCACAACTTTTTGTTGCAGAAGGAGCAGCTTTTGCAGCAGAAAAAGAAAAGGCAATAAAATTTAGTGAGCTTAAGATGAGCGTAGCTGTATTAAAGGAGGATTCAACTAACCAAGTTGAAACATTAAGACCGCTATTTTGTGATGAAAAAGAATTAGAGGATTTTAGGAAAAGACATGAAGTAGATAAGATAACTAGAAGAGATTTAGAAACTTATGAAGGAAAATGCTTTTTGGGTATTGATGCAGGATCTACTACTACTAAAGCAGCTCTTATTTCTGAAGATAGAGAAATGTTGTACTCTTATTATGGAAGTAATGAGGGAAGCCCACTGGAACTTACAATAAAAATATTAAAGGGTATATATGGAAAATTACCTAAGAATGCAAAAATAGTAAACTCCACTATAACTGGTTATGGCGAAGGTCTAATTAAAGCAGCTTTAAAAGTAGATATTGGTGAAGTTGAAACTATTGCCCACTATAAAGCTTCGGATTTCTTTTTACCAGGTGTAGACTTCATTTTGGATATAGGCGGACAGGACATGAAATGTCTAAGGATAAAGGATGGAACCATAAACAGTATACTTTTAAATGAGGCATGTTCATCTGGTTGTGGATCATTTCTTGAAACTTTTGCTAAATCATTAAACATGAATATAAGGGATTTTGCAAAAGCTGCGGTAGAATCTAATAAGCCTGTGGATCTTGGTTCTAGGTGTACTGTATTTATGAACTCTAGAGTTAAACAATCACAAAAAGAAGGAGCAAAGGTTGGAGATATTTCGGCTGGATTGTCTTATTCTGTTATAAAAAATGCACTTCTTAAAGTAATAAAAGTTAGAAATCCAAAGGAATTAGGTGAAAAGATCATTGTACAAGGTGGTACTTTCTACAATGATGCTGTACTTAGAAGCTTTGAACTTATATCTGAAAGAGAAGCGGTAAGACCAGATATAGCAGGACTTATGGGAGCATTTGGATGTGCACTTATTTCTAGAGAAAGATATGAAGATGGACATGTTACTACTTTGCTAGGATTAGATGAAATAGATAAATTCTGTACTAATGTAACTATGAGAAGATGTGGACTTTGTGGCAATAATTGCATGCTCACAGTAAATGAATTTTCTGATGGACGACAGTATATTACAGGTAATAGATGTGAAAGAGGAGCAGGACACTCCATTAAGAAGAACAGTATACCAAATCTCTACGATTATAAGTACAAGAGAACTTTTGAATATAAGCCTTTGAAAAAGGAAGAAGCTAGTAGAGGAACTGTAGGAATTCCGAGGATATTAAATCTATATGAGAACTATCCTTTCTGGCATACATTTTTTACAAAACTAAATTTTAAAGTAGAACTTTCGCCTAGATCTTCAAAGGATATTTATGAACTTGGAATTGAAACAATACCATCAGAGTCAGTTTGTTATCCAGCAAAGATTTCTCATGGTCATATAGAGAGTCTTATAAAAAAGGGAATTAAGTTTATTTTTTATCCTTGTATTCCTAATGAAAAAAAGGAACAAGAAGGGGCAAATAATAATTTTAATTGTCCTATTGTAACTTCTTATCCAGAAGCATTAAAGAATAATATTGATGAGCTTAGAAGTGGAGACATACTATTTAAAAATCCATTTTTACCTTTTGATAACATTACAAAACTTAAAAAGAGACTTTACGAAGAATTTTTAGAGTTTAATATTTCTAAAAGTGAAATAAATGCTGCTGTAGATGCTGCAAATGAGGAGCAAAACAAATATAGACAGGATATAAGAGAAAAAGGTGAGGAAGTACTAAAATACATTAAAGATAATGATATGAAGGGTATTGTTTTAAGTGGAAGACCATATCATGTGGATCCAGAGATAAATCATGGTATACCAGAACTTATAACAAGTTTTGGGATGGCTGTGCTCACGGAAGATTCAGTGGCACATCTTGGTGAAGTTGAAAGACCACTTAGAGTTGTTGACCAATGGGTATATCATTCTAGATTATATGTAGCAGCTAGCTTTGTTGCTACTCAAAAAAACCTTGAACTTATTCAGCTAAACTCATTTGGATGCGGACTAGATGCTGTTACTACAGATCAAGTGCAAGAAATACTAGAAAACTTTAAAAAGGTATATACAGGAATAAAAATTGATGAAGGTAATAATTTAGGTGCTGTGAGAATAAGAATACGTTCCCTAAAAGCGGCTATGGAAGAAAGAGATAAAAATGGATTGAAATTAGAACGAGTTGAGAGATTTAAAGAGAGAGTAGTGTTTACGGAAGAAATGAAAAAGACACATACAATACTTTGTCCTCAAATGTCACCAATACATTTTCAATTTTTAGAGGAAGCAATTAAAGCTTCAGGATATAATATTGTAGTTTTACCATCTGTAGACAAAAGCGCAGTAGATGAAGGCTTAAAGTATGTTAATAATGATGCTTGTTATCCATCTATAATCGTAGTTGGACAAATAATAGAAGCATTAAAGTCAGGTAAATATGATATAAATAATACTTCTGTTTTAATTTCTCAAACAGGGGGAGGATGCAGAGCAACAAACTATATTGGATTCATAAGAAAGGCGCTTAAAGATGCGGGACTTGCAGAAACACCAGTTATTGCTATTAGTGCTAAAGGGCTTGAAACAAATCCAGGATTTAAATTTTCAATGTCCATGCTGAAAAAATGCATAATTGGATTGATTTATGGTGATCTTCTTATGAGAGTTCTATATAGGGTTAGACCTTATGAAAAGGTGCCAGGTTCTGCTAATAAACTTTATGATAAATGGGTTGCAAAATGTAAGGAATCTTCAAGGGTTGGAGATTATGGTGTGTTTAAGAAGTATGTAAAAGAAATAGTAAAAGATTTTGACAATTTGCCAATAAATAATATTACTAAACCAAAAGTTGGATTAGTTGGCGAAATACTTGTTAAATTTCATCCAACAGCAAATAATAACATTGTTGATGTTATAGAAGAAGAAGGGGCAGAAGCAGTAATGCCTGATCTTATAGATTTCCTATTATATTGTGCCTATGATGAGGGATACAAAGAGAGGTATCTTTCGGGAACTAGAAAGTCAAAATATCTAGGCAATATAGTAATAAGTATTATTGAATACCATAGAAAAGAAATGAAGAAAGCCTTAAAAAACAGCAATAGGTTTGAGGCACCTAGAACTATAAGACAATTAGCGGAAGGTGTTAATGATATTGTGTCTATAGGAAATCAGACTGGTGAGGGCTGGTTCTTAACCGCAGAAATGGTTGAACTTATAGAAAGTGGTGTGGAAAATGTTGTTTGTATGCAACCATTTGCATGTCTTCCAAATCATATAACTGGTAAAGGTATGATAAAGGAATTAAAGAGGAGATACACTTATGCAAATATTTCTGCAATTGATTATGACCCAGGAGCGAGTGAAGTTAATCAATTAAATAGAATAAAGCTTATGCTATCTACTGCATTTAAAAATATGGAGAAAAAAGAAGCTTTTGCAAAAATGACTGAAAAAGTTGAAGAAAAGAAGCAAAATATAGATGATGTTTCTCCGGTTAAGGCATAAATATAAAGGGGGTGTCTCTTTCGAGATATCCCTTTATATTTACTGAATTTTATTGTATAAATGTAAATTATAATTCTTTATATCCTCTAGAAAAATACTAAGAAGGTTTAGATTCTTTAAATCTTGAAATAACTCTCCAAAAATATTTTTCTTATTTATACTGTATTCAACATCTACAAGAATTAAAGCATCATCGTTTTTTATAAATATATTATTTAAATTTATATTTAAATTTCTAACATTAGAATTATATATCTTATCCATAAATGTGATTAATTTAAGTGATAGTACACTATTAAGGCCATTTTGTTTGATATATTTATTAAGGCTTATACCTATAATGTATTCCCTTATGATATAATGTCCACAAAAATTATAAATCTTAGGTACCACATCTATAAGTTGCAAAGAGGTCAGTAACTCAAAATCCTTCTTGCAGTTATAAGGATCTGTATAAACTTTAACAACATCTTTATTTTTCATAAGGTATGTTGATGAATTGCTATTTCCACCAATATATTTACATTCATCAAGTTTTATAATGCACACGTTATTATTATTCGTTTGTAACTTTGTTTTTTTTCTCATAATATTATACCTCTTATGAAGCTTAAACTTTTCACTAGGAAAATCTTTAGTTCTATAGTAGTATATTACACATAAAATAATTTGTTACTCATAATGCACAATATATTTTCACTTGACATATACTATATTTAATATATAATAAAAAATAATAATGAATTTATGCTTTGATGAAGAGGATTAGAGAAATGAAGGTATTAAGAGAGGAAGATTTATGAGCTGAAAGGTCTTCTATACAGTTCTTCTTGAAGGTAGCTTCGGAGCATCTTTGCCGAAAATAAACTTAAGCAAAGACGGTGTCTTAGCCGATATTAATTGAGAGCCTACAATGTGTAGGAAAAAAGGTGGTAACGCGCGCAGTCGTCCTTTATAGGACGCCTGCGCTTATTTATTTTGCATTAATTTACAATAGGAGGAATTTATAAATGGAAGATTCGAACAATATAGCAAAAACCTATGATCCAAAAGAATTTGAAGATAGACTGTATAAATGGTGGGAAGAACAAGGCTTTTTTACACCTAAGGTAGATAAAAGTAAAAAACCTTATACAATTATTATGCCACCTCCAAATATAACTGGGCAGCTTCACTTAGGGCATGCACTAGATAATGCCTTGCAAGACTTTTTAATAAGAACAAAGAGAATGCAGGGATATGAGGCTTTATGGCTTCCAGGAGAAGATCACGCAAGTATAGCTACTGAAGTAAAGGTAGAAAATGAACTTTTAAAGAATGGACTTAAGAAAAAGGAAATGGGCAGAGAGGCATTTCTTGAAAAAGTATGGGAATGGACAGACACATATAGGGATAGAATAAGAGGACAGCTTAAAAAAATGGGAGTTTCTGCTGATTTTACAAGAGAGAGCTTTACAATGGATGAAAAGTTAAGCAAAGCTGTAAGAGAAGTATTTGTAAAGCTTTATAATGAAGGTCTAATATATCAAGGAAACAGAATCACAAACTGGTGCCCTAAGTGTCAAACAGCACTTTCAGATGCGGAAATTGAATATGTAGAGCAAGAAGGACATTTCTGGCATATAAAATATCCAGTTAAGGATAGCCAGGAATATTTAGAAATAGCAACAACAAGACCTGAAACTTTACTTGGTGATACTGCTGTTGCAGTAAACCCAAAGGATGAAAGATATTCTCATTTAGTAGGCAAAACCTTAATATTACCCTTAGTAAATAGGGAAATTCCAATAGTTGCTGACGATTACGTTGATGTAGAGTTTGGAACAGGAGCAGTAAAGATAACCCCAGCGCACGATCCTAATGACTATGAAGTTGGTAAAAGACACGATTTACCAGAGATAATTATATTAAATAATGATGGAACTATAGTTAAGGGGTACGGAAGATATTCTGGGCTAGATAGGTATGTTGCAAGAAAAGAAATTGTTAAGGATTTAGAAGAACAAGGTTTTCTTGTAAAGATAAAAGATCATACACATAACGTAAGTACTCATGATAGATGTGGCAATGCAATTGAACCAATGATATCAAAACAATGGTACGTAAAAATGGAAACATTAGCAAAACCAGCTATAGAAGCTGTAAGAAGTGGAAAGACAAAGTTTGTTCCAGAAAGGTTCGACAAAATATATTATAATTGGATGGAAAACATTCATGACTGGTGTATATCAAGACAACTTTGGTGGGGACATAGAATTCCAGTTTGGTACTGTGAAGATTGCGGTGAGATAATAGTAGCATCTGAAGATCCTACAAAGTGCTCAAAATGTGGAAGTGACAACTTAAGACAGGATGAAGATGTGCTTGATACATGGTTTAGTTCAGCACTTTGGCCTTTTTCAACTTTAGGTTGGCCAGATAAGACTGAAGATTTAGGATACTTTTATCCAACAAATACCTTAGTTACTGGATATGATATAATCTTCCATTGGGTTGCTAGAATGATTTTTTCAGGAATTCATAATATTGGTGAGACACCTTTTCAGCACGTTTTAATACATGGACTTGTAAGGGATTCTGAAGGAAGAAAAATGTCAAAATCTCTAGGCAATGGGGTTGATCCATTAGAGGTAATTGACACATTTGGAGCAGACGCATTAAGATTTACATTAATAACAGGAAATGCACCAGGAAATGATTTAAGATATAAAACTGAAAAGGTAGAAGCAGCTAGAAACTTTGCAAATAAAATTTGGAATGCATCTAGATTTGTTTTAATGAATATAGACAAAGATATATTGAAAAAATATGAAAATTGCACAGAGTACAGTCTTGGTGATAGATGGATACTTTCAAGAGCAAATACTGTAGCAAGAGAAGTAACAGAAAATATAGATAAGTTTGAAATTGGAATAGCATCACAAAAGGTATACGATTTTATGTGGACAGAATTCTGTGATTGGTATATTGAACTTGTTAAGCCAATTATGTATGGCGAGGATGAAAAAGCAAAGGGCGTAGTTTACAATGTTCTTAATAGAGTACTTACTATAGGACTTCAACTTTTACATCCAGTAATGCCGTATATAACAGAGGAAATTTATCAACACTTAGAAAAAGAATATGAATCCATAGCTATATCAAAATGGCCAGAATATAGTGAAGAACTTCACGATGTGAAAGCTGAAGAGGACATGAATTATATCATTGAAGCAATTAAATCTCTTAGAAATGTAAGGGTTGAAATGAACGTTCCACCTTCAAGAAAGGCTAAACTAATTATACTTTCAGTGGATTCAGCTAAAAGTGCTTATGAAGCAGGAATTTCCTACTTTGAAAAACTTGGTTCTGCAAGTGAAGTTACATTTATATCTTCAAAGGATGAAGTGCCTAAAAATGCGGTTTCAGTAGTAACAAAAGGTGGAGAAATATTTATGCCACTGCTTGATTTGATAGATTTAGAAAAGGAACTTGAAAGACTTCATAAAGAAGAAGAAAAACTCAAAAAGGAAATAGAAAGAGTAAATAAAAAGCTTTCAAACCAAGGTTTTGTTTCAAAAGCACCAGCAGAAGTAATTGAAGAAGAAAAAGCTAAGGGTGAAAAATACAAAGAAATGCTCGAGGCAGTACTTTCAAGAATAAATAGTTTATAAAAAAGGATGTACAAAAATGAATTACAATGAAACGAGGGAATATATAAAAAATACAGCTAAGTTTGGAAGCAACTATGGCTTATCAAGAACTCAAAAGATACTTGAGTTCTTGGGTAACCCTGAAAAAAAATTAAAGTGTATTCATGTAGCAGGAACTAATGGAAAAGGATCTACAACGGCTATGATTACAGAAATTCTTAGAGATGCAGGATATAAAGTTGGAATGTACACTTCTCCTTTTCTTATGGATTTTGAAGAAAGAATACAGGTGGACGGAAAGAATATTTCAAAAGAAGACTTATGCGAAGTTGTAGATGAACTTTCTAAAGCAGTGGAAAAGGTAATAGCACTTGGATATGAACATCCCACTGAATTTGAGATAATAACCTGTGCTGCTTTCTTATACTTCTATAAAAAAACAGTAGATTATGCAGTGGTGGAAGTTGGATTAGGTGGAAGACTTGATTCCACTAATGTGATAGATCCTCTTTTATGTGTAATTACATCAATAAGCTATGATCATATGAATATTTTAGGAAATACCTTAAAGGACATAGCTTTTGAAAAGGCTGGGATTATAAAGAAAAATAAGTCAGTAATATTATATCCACAGGAAAAGGAAAGTGAAAAGGTTGTAGAGACAGTATGTAAAGAAAATAATTGTGATTTAATAAAGGTTAGTAGCAATTCTGCTAGTTTTATAAAAGTCCAAGATAATTTTCAATATATTGATATAAGGACAGAAAGGGATATATACCATATAAAACTATCCCTATTAGGGAAACATCAACTTTTAAATTGTAGTACAGCTGTGCATTGTATAGAACGGCTTATGAATTTAGGTGTTAAAGTAACAAAGGAAAACATTGAAAACGCCCTTAGCAATGTTATATGGATGGGGAGGCTTGAAGTGCTTCAAGATAAACCAACAGTAGTAATAGATGGGGCACATAACATTGATGGAATAAAAAACCTAAGTGAAAGCATAGAAACGTATTTTAAATATGATGAACTTGTGCTTATACTAGGTATACTTGCAGACAAAGAAGTTGAAAGCATGGTAGAACTTATTGCAAAAAAGGCTAAGAAAGTTATTACAGTAACACCTAATAGTGATAGAGCAGAATTAGCCAGTGATTTAGAGGCTATTGTTAAGAAGTATAATCCAAATTGTGAAAGTATAGATGATTATAAAAAAGCTGTTGTTAAGGCAAAGGAATATTGTAATGAGAATGATCTATTGCTTATTTCAGGTTCTTTATATATGATAGGTGATATGAGAAAAATTTTAACTAAGGCATATTCAAAAAAATAACAAGTGTATTTTTTTTAGATGCCTTAAAAAATAGGGGTTTTAATTATGAAAGAAGTAGGAATAATTAAGTGGTTTGGTGGATATAACCCTAATAATGGAAAACTAAACGATTATGGCTATATAGTAAGAAAAAATAAAGCTGATTTATACTTTAATAGAAGTCATATTAGGTGCAAGATTAAAGAACTTGTAAAAGGAACGGCTGTATCCTTTGAAACGGGTATGAATTTTAAAAATAACATGGAACAAGCTTTTAAGGTGAAACCACTAAAAAATGAAGATAAAGAGTTTATATTTAATGAAGAGGTTTTTCCATATTTAAGCAGTGAAGAAAAAATGAAGTTTATATCAGATTATGAAGAAAAACATATTGCCAATTTGTGGAGATACATGGATTTAAAACTTAAAACTATGTTGCTGTTCAAAATAAGTAGTGAAAATATGAATACATCAATTTTAGAAAAATTAATTGAAGAAAACAAATTTATAAGGGCAATGATAATAATAACTTGGATAAAAAGTAATGCTGATAAAAAAAGTATCATTTATGAAAAGGCGAAAGTGCTATTATCTATTTATCGTAAAGAAGTTTTAGATGATGAGGAAAAGTTGAAAGAATTAAAATTTGCATTTCCGCAAAATAGAGAATATAAAGTGGATACAAGTAAGGATTTTACAGAATGGACAACATTAGAGTTGTTGCAAAATAGTAATATTACTAATATTGTAGACGATATTGAAAGTGGGGACAAAGAACTTATTAAGCTTGTTAGAGGGATTAATGAGTACATGAAACTTTTCTAAATATAAAGAGATTGCAACGAAATAGTTGAGTTGAAAATTGAAAGTGGAAAGTTGAAAGTTAATGTTGATTTTTCTCCGCTATGCTACGGAAAATCTCTAATTAAATTTTAGTTTTTCTGAACATAGTGAAGAAAAACATCCTTAACTTTCAACTCTCAATTTTCAACTTTCAACTTAATAAAACATTAACTCCTATATGATCCATTGATCTTAACATAGTCATAAGTTAAATCACAGCCCCAAGCAGTAGCAGAAAAAACTCCATCATTTAGATTTATTGTAATAGTAATTTTTTCTTCTTCTAATATCTTTTTTGCTAGGGTTTCATCAAATCCAATATTTCCACCATCTTTACAAATTTGAATATTTCCCATCTCATTACTAAAGAAAATATTTATGGCATTTACATTTAAATCTGCACCACTATAACCAAGTGCACATATTATTCTTCCCCAGTTAGCATCAGCACCAAAAAATGCTGATTTCACAAGACTTGAAGTTATAACAGCCTTTGAACATATTTTAGCATCCTCTAAAGTTTTAGCATTATTTACAATAACCTCAAGTAACTTAGTAGCACCTTCTCCATCCTTTGCAATCATCTTAGACAATTCAACATTGAGAAAATGAAGAGCAGTTTTAAAGTCTTCATAATCTTGATTTTCACAATCAATTAATTTGTTTTCAGAGGAGCCATTCGCAAGGACTATTACCATATCATTAGTGCTTGTGTCTCCATCTACAGAAACCATATTATAAGAATCTTCAACGCTTTCTTTAAGGGCTTTATTAAGCATAGATTTAGAAATATTTGTGTCAGTAACAATAAAAGAAAGCATTGTACCCATGTTTGGATGTATCATTCCGGAACCTTTTGCAATAGCACTCATCATTGATTTTTTGCCACCAACCTGAAATTCTATTGTGAACTTTTTTAGAAAGGTATCCGTGGTCATTATAGCCTTACCTGCATCTTCGCCGCCTTCAGATGAAAGTGTTTCACAAGCCATTTTGATTCCATTTTCCACTTTATCAAAGGGTAAAGGCTGACCAATTACGCCTGTTGAGGCAACTAAAACTTCAGAAGAAGATAAATTTAGTTCTTTTGCTGTTAGTTCAGCCATAAGTATTGCATCTTTATAACCAGCATCGCCAGTGCAGGCATTGGCGTTTCCACTATTTGCAACAATAGCTTGTATATTGTGGTTCTCAATTGTTTTCATGTTTAAAAGAACTGGAGCAGCCTTAACTTTGTTTTTAGTAAAAGTAGCTGCAGCTACAGCCTCTTTTTCACTGTATATAACACATAAATCCTGCTTAAGTTTTTTAAGTCCACAGTGAACTCCAGATGCCTTAAAAAAAGGCACATCTGTTATAGTTTTGTTTTCTAATATTTTTATTGAATTCATATTAACAGCCTTCTTTCTAAATTTCACTTTATGCAAAAATAGGAGTAATCTTTAATGCTTTAGTTTCGTCTAATCCAAACATTATATTCATATTTTGTACTGCCTGACCTGCTGCTCCTTTAATAAGGTTGTCAATTGCAGAAACAACTATGACTCTATTTGTTCTTTCGTCAATTCTTAAGCTTATATCGCAGAAATTTGAATCCTTAACAAACCTAGTTTCAGGTAGTTCATCAATTATTCTAACAAAATAACTATCTTTATAGAAGTCTTTATATAACTTCATCAAGTCTTCTAATTTATAATGTTTATTTAAATTACCATAGCAAACTGCAAGAATACCTCTATTCATAGGCACAAGATGAGGTGTAAATGTCAATGTTATCTCCTCATTTGCAACAGTAGAAAGAGTCTGTTCAATTTCTGGAGTATGTCTATGAGTTGTAACTCCATAGGCTTTGATTGATTCATTACACTCAACAAATAGGTTGCCTGTAGTAGCCTTTCTTCCTGCACCAGTTACCCCAGATTTTGCATCAATTATAATAGATGAGACATCAATCATATGATTCTTTACTAAAGGTATAAGTGCTAGTGAACTAGCAGTGGGATAACATCCTGGATTAGCAACTAAGTTTGCAGTCTTAATTGCATCCTTGTTTATTTCTGGCAGACCATATACAGCTTTTGTCAATAAATCAGGATATGTATGTTCAAGTTTGTACCATTCTTTATATAAAGATTTATCCTTAAGTCTGAAGTCCGAACCAATATCAATAAGTTTAACACCGTTGTCTATGGCTCTTTTACCAAATTCTATGGCTTTTCCAGAGGGTAAAGCTGTAAAAAGAACATCTATATTACTTAATCTGTCAAAAGCTTCGTGAATATTTATACATTTTTCATCAATAAACTTTCTGAAATTTGGATAAACACTACTAAATTCTTCTCCAAAGTAACTATTTGAACATAAAAAATTAATGGTGACATCAGGATGACTATAAAGTAGTCTTGTAAGTTCTGCACCTGAATAGCCTGTGGCGCCAATAATACCAACGTTTATCATATAAATCACTCCAATTTAAATAAGGTTATAAAATAATTATACATACATGATAATAAATATTCAATAAAAATAAGAAATTTATCAAATAATTTATTGTACAAATCTTTTTAAGTGTGTATAATTATACATGAAAAATATAAGGTAGGTGCTTTAATATGAATGTTGTTTTTAATGAGGAGGTTTTAGAACCTTTGCCAGAAATTGAAAAGCTAAGGGGATGTACATTTGTTATAAAATATGGTGGCAGTATAGTTAATGACGAAAATGCCAGAAATAACTTTTTCAAAGATATAGCTCTGTTGAAAATGCATGGAATAAACATAATAATTGTTCATGGCGGTGGGCCAATAATTTCTAAATGGCTTAATATTGCAGGAATAGAATGTAAGTTTGTTAACGGACTAAGAGTTACAGATGAAAAGGTTATGGAAATAGTTCAAATGGTACTGGCAGGACAAGTGAACAAGGATTTAGCTTTAAGTTTGAATTTGATGGGAGTTAATTCTATAGGATTGTGTGGAATTGATGATAGGCTCATTGAGGCAAAGAAAAAATATGTTATAGAAAATGGTGAAAAAATAGATATAGGCTATGTGGGTGAAGTGACTAATATAAATGAAAGAATGCTTTTGTCAATTTTAAAAAACGGTCAAGTTCCAGTAATTTCCCCAATAGGTTTTGATATAGATGGGAATAAATATAATATTAATGCTGATTATGTTGCGTCCTATATAAGTTCGTCTATTAACGCAGATAAACTTATTATATTAACGGATGTAGAAGGAGTTTATAAAGATATAAATAATAAGGAAAGTCTTATTCCTTATCTTAGTTTGGATAAAATTGAAACGTATATTAATGAAGGTGTAATATGTGGAGGAATGATTCCTAAAATGGAATGCTGCGCTGATGCCATAAAAAATGGCACTAAGAAAGTACACCTTATTTATGGAAAAAATGAACATTGTCTTATAAATGATATATTCAATAATAAGGGAACTGTAATAGAGGAAAGGGAGTATGATGATAAATGTCAAAAAGTAATATAATGAATACTTATGGTAGGTTTGATGTGGTGTTTGAAAAGGGAGAAGGAGCAAGAATTTTTGATAGAGATGGTGTTGAATACATTGATTTTGTATCAGGAGTTGCCGTAAATTGTTTAGGGCACTCAAATCCTAAAATAGTTGAAACAATAAAAAAACAATCAGAAAAACTTATGCACATTTCAAATTATTATTGGAATGAAAATGCAATGAATCTAGCTGGGAAATTATGTGAAAATTCAGATCATCAAAAGGTGTTTTTCTGTAACAGTGGGACAGAAGCAATAGAAACAGCTTTAAAGCTCTCAAGAAAATATGGAAAATTATCTTCTAAAAATAATGGAAATAAAAACGAAATTATATATATGAATAATTCCTTCCATGGTCGTACTATGGGAGCTTTATCTGTGACAGGACAACCCAAATATCAGGAAGCCTTTAGACCTCTTATTGGAGATGTGAAAAGCATTAAATTTAATGATATTAAGGAAATAGAAAACAGTGTAAACGAAAATACTTGTGCAGTTATACTTGAACCTATACAAGGAGAAGGTGGAATTATATGTGCAGATGTAGAGTTTCTAAAGACAGTTAGAAGGCTTTGTGACAAGTATGATGCTTTATTGATTTTTGATGAAGTTCAATGTGGAATTGGAAGAACAGGAAAGCTTTTTGCCTATCAAAAATACGGTGTAGTACCAGATGTAATATGTATGGCAAAGGCACTTGGTGGAGGCTTCCCAATTGGAGCCGTTCTTGCAAAAGAGAAAGCTGCAGAAGCTTTTGTACCAGGAGATCATGGAAATACATATGGAGGAAATCCTCTTGGTACAGCCATAGGATACTGCATATTGAGTGAATTAATTGATGGAAAAATAATTGATGCAGTAGATGAAAAAAGTGAGTATATAAAATCAAAACTTAATGCATTTAAGGAAAAGTATAAGGTTATAGAAGAAATAAGAGGTATGGGGCTTTTAATTGGAATAAAACTTAGCACAGATACTAAACTTTTTTCAAATAAGTGTTTTGAGAAAAAACTTCTAGTTATAACAGCAGGAGATGGAGTTGTAAGGCTTCTACCACCTTTAAATGTATCTAAGGAAGATATAGATGCAGCACTAGATGTTATAGAAGAAGTACTTGGGGAAATGTAAGAGCTGAATAGAGGGCTATTCATAATAAAAAGTGTTATTCATAATAGAAAGAAAATGCCACGCATTTTTCTTTAGTTGAAAGTTGAAAGTTGAAAATTGAAAGTTGAAAGTTGAAAATTGAAAGTTGAAAGTTGAAAATTGAAAGTTGAAAGTTATTGTAGATTTTTCTCCGTTACACTACGAAAAATCTATAATTAAGGAATCTTCAATATTTTTTAGTTTTTCTGAACATAGTGAAGAAAAACATCCTTAACTTTCCACTTTCCACTCTCAATTTTCAACTTAACTATTCGTAGCATTTTCTTACTGCCATGTAACAACAAAGCTTATTTCTTAAGCACCAACGCCTCTAAAGCACTAACAAGCTGATCTGGACAAGAAGTTCCTTTTCCGCCACAATCAATTCCTTTTAGACGATTAACAGCGTCTTCAACATCTAAACCTTCCACTAAT